>Ga0233429_1000287_pt1 | contig 94163 bp, 78 predicted proteins | sample SI_118_April2016_3_FD_179879 | JGI IMG/M metagenome (GOLD analysis project Ga0233429, IMG submission 179879) | Seawater microbial communities from Saanich Inlet, British Columbia, Canada - SI_118_April2016_135_MG | ecosystem: Environmental > Aquatic > Marine > Inlet | place: Canada: British...
TCAGCAAGCTTAGACTGAAAATATAGACGATCTTCCTGACGGCGACCCTCTTCCGTTTCTTTATAGTTTTCAAGTTCCTGTTTCCAATCAACTTCTCCCAAACGCTCTCTTTGACTTTCAAGAGATTCAAGCTTTTCAGCAATCGTTTTTAGCAGAACCTGTTCAGCGGATTTTTCATCCCGCCGTTCTTTAAAACTGGCCGTCATAATGCTGAGCACATCTCCCCTTGGTCTATTAAAACGGGAAGCAACCATAACAACCTGGCGGATATTTTCAATTAGTTCTGGCGCGGCCCCCTCTTGAAGAATAATACTGATTTCCATATTTCTAACACTGGCCATTGCCGATCTTTTTTCAATTTGTGTACGAGATACGACATTATTCTCTGGGGGGGAACCATCCATAGTGCTTATGGTTTCTTCGTTGTCGTTCGCCGACGTAGTTGGGGGAGTTTCTGCGGTAAAATCAAAACCTGGGATTGGTAGTCCGACACTACCGCGACTGGGCACTTCTCCATCATTTAAAAATCCTTCAGCCGCTTTTAGCGATTCAAGATTAGACTCACCCCCACTTGGCGAAAAAGTGGTTTGACTTTCAAACGCACTGCTGATTTCTAAATCAACACTCACATCAACAACGTATTTACGGTTGTCTATTACTTTTTCAAGCGCACCGGCAATTCTCTTTCTCAAATCATTCTCAATCATGAGTTTTTGCGCCAAATACCCACTCGATTGGGCAAAGCCTATGTTTAAAATAAATCCGACTATGAGGGCAAAAAACAATGCCCCATTTCTCCGCTTAATCATATTGACTCCCTTATTCATATGAATTTTTAATTATCCCCGGTATTTTTTGTACTAGATTCAGATCTTCCAACCGGCCCACCGCGCGGTGCCAAAAACGTGATTTCAACACGCCGGTTTCGAGATTTTTGCTGAGGGTTTGAATTGTATTTTTGAACCAAATCCGAAGAAAGTAACTCTGTGTTTTTCCTGTCTCTTGGTACAAACTCTCCATACCCAACGGCTTCCAACCGGGTCGGGGCTACACCCAGCGTGATCATTTGTCTAACGACCGCCGCTGCTCGCGCACCGGACAACTCCCAATTGCTTGGGTATTTTACTTGAAGCGCCTTTGGCAATTGGTCGCTATCTGTGTGACCTTCAACAGCAATTTGAAAATAAGATTTCTCAACAGTTGGGATTATTTTTTTTAAAATATCAAGGAACTCCGGTTTTGTTTCTGCCGATCCAGAGCGAAAACTGATATCAGATGAAATTCCAATGGTAACACCCTTTGGACTGGTTGTAACCTCAACGGGCTTTTCTCCAGTTTTAGGATCAACTGCCATTTCTTCAACCATTTTTTGAGCTTCTTCCTGAATGTCTCCGAGTGACATTGCTTGATTTTCAATCTCTTTTTTCTTCCCAACCGATTTACCCATTCCATCGGCCATATTTTGTAGTTTTACTGGATCGATGGTTGAGATAGCAGCCAATAATACGAAAAAAGCAAAAAGAAGGGTCATCATGTCAGCAAAAGTACCAAACCATCCAGGCAGGCCCTCTTCAACCATCCCCATTCCTTTTCGAATGAACTGTTTTTTTTCTTGAGCTGTGGCAGCCATTTAATTTACTCTGCGTCTTTTTTCCACTCTTTTGGTGGGATGAATGAATTGAGTTTTTCACGAACAATAATGGGATGTTTTTTCTGATGAATTAACCGGGCAGCTTCAACTTGCAAGCTTTGTATTGTACTGGAAAAAGATATTCGTGTTTTAATCTTATCCGCCATAGGGAGAAAAAATAAATTGGCGAGAACAGCGCCATAAAAAGTTGTAATAAGTGCAGCAGACATACCCGCACCAAGAGTATCCGTTCCCCCCTCACCAAAGCCGGACAACATAACCACAAGCCCTATTAATGTTCCAACCATACCCCACGCCGGCGCCATCGTGCCCATAGATTTGAACAATCCAGCTTGTGTGCTTTCTCTTAACTCTCGGTATTCAATTCGAGTGTTTAAAATTTCAGTAACTTCATCTAAAGAATATCCGTCAATCACCATTTGGGCACCATCTCGAAAGAAAAAACTTTTAATGTTTCCAATGTGGTTTTCTAAATCAGCAGTACCTTTACGCGCCACCTCGGACGCCTCAACCGCCTCATCGACAATACTACCGAGAGTATCTTTATCACCTTTAAAAACTGCACCCATAGCCGCACCAAGCTGAAGCACATCTTTTAACGGGAAGGCAACAGAAACAGACGCAATCATTCCACCCATTACAATACCAAGACTCGAAGCCGATCCAAACATCCCTAAATTTGGTGTCATTAAAAAAATACTGCCAACAATGGCACCCATTCCTAATATGATTCCTACAAGAGTTGCAATATCCATACTTATTCCTTAATCATGCTGGTTGATTTCAATCGTTTTTCATGCAATGCTTTCAGCACATTTCTTACATCATCATACTCTGGATCCATACGTAATGCAAGATTCCAATTGATGGTTGCGCGCTGAATATCCCCCAACTTAAAGTAAATAGAACCTCGACGCGCATAGGCTAACGCTATATTTGGATTTGCGTCTAATGCTGATTCCACCTCTTGTAGTGATGTTCGATAATCTCCCGCATGGAAATATCGCAATGAACGAGATAAATGACGCATTGCTTCATTCATTTTCTGTTCGTTTACATTATTATTTAGTCGAACCGCTTTTAAGGAGTCCTCCAAAAATTTTGAGTGGTGTTCCATAGCCGAAAGTCGAGTGATTAAATTCCGCATCTCGTTGTTCATCATGCCCATAGAATCCCGAAGAGTGGTGACCATATAATCAGCCAACATTAGCGTTGTGTCCATTTCGGCCATATGGACGGGACCCGGTTCATAAATAGGTGGGGCCGGCCCACTCCCTGGCGTTTTGATTGCGCTCCCCCTGGGAGCTGTTATTTCAAAACCAACAGTTAGGCCCGCATGACCTTCCCAATATCGTTCTTTCCATTTAGGTAATTTTTCTATGTGGGTGAACCCTAGGTTAAGGCGATAATCCGAGGTAAGGGGGATGCGGAGTCCCACATTGATGCCATTCCCGTCAAATTCACCCACAATATCTATGCCGCCCCATTTTTCTAGATAGGGCGTATTAAAAACTGCACCAGCAAAAACGCCGGCATTTGTTCCCGTTATTTCTTCAGTTAGCGTATCCGTATTTACCGTATCGATTGCACCAAAACCACCCGTTCCAAAACCGATAAAGGTGTTCATATTGTATTGCCCGATTTGTTTCTGGCTACTCACAATACCAAAAAAGGATAACTCTTTTGGATCTAGATTAAGACCCTTAGTTTTATTTTCGAATACAATATCTTGAAGGCCAACGGTAAACGCGATATTTTCTCTCACGTATACCCGCCGCTGGATATGAAATCCAAACTCAACAGGCGCTTTATAAGTAGAGACCTCCAAATTGGCGAGGCGAGTGGTATCGGCGCTCTGTGCGGTAGAAAACCCAAGCGTCCACCCGGCGTTGATATCCATACTGAAATAAGCACCCCCAGCTGTATTAAATGGAGATAAATTGTGAAGCTCAGATCCAAACCCAGCTGTAAACAAATAAGGAGACGGGCCAATTGACGTATAGGGGATTTTCATCATGGGGCCCGGCCTAAGATATGCAACACGGGTTGCACCAAAAATTGTAGAAAATAATATGAGCGATAATAATAGGGTGCGGTTTATCTGTTTCATTGGTGTCCGTCAGTGGTTTTTAATTCCATTTTTGCCAATCGAAAATATTCACTATCTGGATGCTGAGAGACAACATTACTAAAAGCAATAATGGCTAACGATTCATTCCCCATTTTTCGATGCAACAACCCCTTTTGGACCAATGCATCATCAATTCTGAGTGTGCCAGTGATAGAAATTTTATTTAAAAGCTGTAACGCGTTTTCATATTGCCCCGTTTGTTGGTAAGCATCAGCAGTCCAGTATAATATGTTTTCAACAGTTTTTTTAGGTGCCTCCTGTAAATTGAGGGATAGAAACTTACTTAATGCAGTTTGGTAATCTTCTCGCTGGTAGGCAAACACACCAGCCATATATGTTGACTGGTTAAATTCCTGTATAGGTTTAGTTTTTGTTTTTTTAACCAATTCAGTTTTAGGTGATAAGATTGGTGTGTGCTCACGTCGGTTGGAGAGGTTGTTTCTATTTTGCATTTCTGCTAAACTTTGTTTGAGTTGCCCGTTCTCCTGGCGAAGGATATTCACTTCCGTGTGAAAGGAGTTTTCTAATCGTTCGATACGGTTATTAATCCGCCCCAAAGTGGATAGCAACTCCTTGCTGGAGGCCATATACACAGAGCCACTCTCAACTTTTTTTATTTTAAAGGAAACTTCATCAGAGGGCTTTTCAACAAAATGGGATGAAACCTCAGACCCTTTATTGGGTTCAATTACAATACCAAGATCTAAAAAAAATATTTCTGAGAGAGGCGTTTCTTGTGCGCCCAAATATCCGGCAATTAATATGAGGGTCGATAGGTGTTTTATCAGCGGCTTTCTATGGTTTAACGGGAATTTCAAACCCATTATTCGTACTCTTCCCAATCAATGACATAAGAGTATCCAATAAAAGAACCAAAATCATGGGGGACATAAAGTTCGAAAGCTCCAGTGGCTCCAGGCAGGAGTGTGGCATCTGTTGTTATACCAGAATCAAAGGTGTGATATCCACCCCTTACAAAAGTTGTTAGAGTCTTTGTTTCACCGCTCCAATTTTTACGGAAGACAAAATCAACCTTAACAAAATCTGCTCTTCGACCGCCAATATTTTTTAATTCCCCATTAAAAACATAATTACCTTGTACGTCTTTCTTTTCAGTAATATTCCCAACCAATACACAGTTTGCAGAGTATTTTTTTGATCCACCCCTTTCAGCGGATGTATACTGGGGCTCTGCCAGTTTTGGCATGGGTGGCGGTGTGTAGCTGTCACGCACTTGTTCGGGAACATATTCTGCCTGTTCTTCGGTAACAACGTTATCAACCATCCGTACCACATCTTGTCGATTGATAATTAAGTAGCCAACAAGGGTTTCAACCTTCAAAGATTCTTCGTCTTGATAAATGACTTTTCCAAAAACGGTAGAACCATTTTTCATGATAATCTCTTTGGAATAAATAGCAAGGGGGTTAACCCACATTTTACTGAGAGCTTTTAAATTTTCTAATTCTTCATTGAGATATTTAAGCTCAGCGGTCATTTTTTTAATTTCAAAGCTAAGCTCATTAAGAATATAATCTTTTCCTGGGTCAGGTGTGAATTCTACTGCATCGGGAGCGGGGCTCTTTACCGTATCTGCTTGTGCGCCAGTTGGTGGTGAATCAGACGACAACTGAAGGTCACCTAGCTTAACATTTTTATCAGCCACCTCAACGGGGGAGCTTAGCTTTCCGATATCACCCCCATCGGCTTCTAATGTATAGTTACCTGGAAGCACTTTCGAAAATTCAAACTTTCCACCACCGCGCCCTAGCCGTTTTTTAGACGTTTCTGTGCGCTGGACCTCTGTTCCATCTTCTCCCAAAAGCAGTACAGTTGTTTTTACAACACCGTTTCCTTCTGGGTCAACCAGCGTTCCGGAAATGTTTTGCGGCTTCTGAGCGAACAATGTGGTTACAAGAAGGGTGAACATCACCCCAATTAGTAATTGTTTTAAAAATAATTTATTTGCCATTTATCTTTACCTCGGATTGTGTGGCACCTAAAGATTTAAGTCTATAGGTACGAAAGTTTAGCTACGTTCTGTTCTTGAATCAAGTCAAAAATATCAGAATAATATTTGAGGAGGAAGCATAAACTTAAAACGTTATTTCCAAAAGTCCTCGTAGGTTTTTTTGCGCTTTAGCAGTTGTTCTCGGGTTGAATCCACCTTTGTGCGCACTTCATTTGTAAGAAAGAGAGAAAGCGCCTTGTCGTAAGATTCAAGAGGGAGCTCAAAATCCATTTCATCCTTTTTTTCGTATGCAAGTCCCATCCAATAATATGGGTTGCCAACAGTATCTATGGCCGTTGCTGCTTTAGCAAAAGATTGAATGGCATCCCATTGGCCATTTTTATGCCCTTTTTTATGATTGGTAATTCCCTCGGCCATATATATATGGTATTGAGCCGTTCTGTTTTTTGGATCGATCTGCAGCACCTTTTTAAATTCATTTAAATTGTTTTTCGACTTTGCAACACTTAGCCGAGCATCAACAATGGCATTTCTAAGTTCGTCATCTTCTGGATTAGCAAGTAACAAGGAATCGCTATTTGCAATCAAATATGATGGGTTATTTATTGAGGGCGATAAAGAAGAACACCCCTCATATAGAAAAACGAGGAGCGTTAAAAATGTATATATAAACGGTTTGTTCATAGAGAGTCTTCCTATTTAATATTTAAATTAATATACAATTTACGAGAAACGAACATTCAGGTCAATTTACCAGAGCCAAACCAAAGTGATCGCACCATTCTTTTTACCAAGGTCATGATCTTGAGGAGATCCGCAATCGGCTCGCATACCTGCCGAATCAGGATCAAACAGGTCATAATCTTCTCCATATATCACAGCTTGAAACCGCCCGGCCTGATCCGCACACCATTCTCGCACACCCCGCTTTAAGGCGCCGGTTCCGTGGCCATGAATTATTTTGATAGCTCTAACACCACCACCAAAAACACAAGTACTCACCGCCGTTTCTAATTCAGAAAGAGCCCGGTCAAGAGAATAACCTCGATGACCAATATCGATAATTTGAAATCGTGCTGACATAATAAGGATGGAGTTTCCGTAACTTTCCCAATTCAATAAAAGGATAAAAATGGAATATACTATTTTAGGTAGAACCAATGAAAAAGTTTCACGAATTAGCCTGGGCACATGGTCTTATGGCGGGGTGAACACAGCCGGAAAAAGCCAGCCCGTCGGTTGGGCCGGGCAAGATGATATTGATAGTCGTGCCGCACTACAAAAAGCTTATGAAGTTGGCATCAATCATTGGGATACTGCAGACGTTTATGGTAATGGAAGATCCGAACAAATTATTGGCGCTATGTGGGATGAAATTCCCAGAAATGATATTTTTATTGCTACAAAAGCGGGTTGGGATATGGGTCCCCACAACCATTGGTATCACCCGGAATATATGCGGGTTAATATGGAACGATCTCTAAAAAATTTAAAAACGGATTGTGTTGATCTTATGTATCTTCATCATTGCAACTTTGGGAAACAGGATCAGTATTTTGATGATGCAGTAGAAACAATACGCCGATTCCAAGCAGAAGGAAAAGCGCGATTTATAGGACTGTCCGATTGGTCTTCAGATAAGGTTATAAATTTTATTGAGCGCGTTGATCCGGATGTGATCCAACCCTATCGAAATGTAATGGACGATACCTACGAGTCTACGGGGTTAAAGAATTATGTTGAAGAAAACAACTTGGGTATTTGTTTTTTCTCTCCAATAAAGCATGGGTTACTTACGGGAAAATATACCAAGCCGACCACGTTTGAATCTGGAGACTTTCGTACGACCATTAAAGACTTCGCCAAACAGAGTTTGATCGATAAAATACAAGCCAATAAAGTAAAACTGGAGGAACGATTTTCAGATCACCTTCAGCCGGTGTTGCATGGGCTGGTCGATGCCCTTTTAACCGATACGCCCAAAGGGTGCGTGTTGTTGGGTCAGCGGAATGTGGAACAGGTTGAAGCAGCAGCCCAACTGGGCGAGGCCCTATCTAATGAAGCGGCCGGTTGGGTGAAGGAATTGTATAAAGCCTAAAAAGAGATTGCAATATTTGTCCATCGATTCAATTGCAATCGGAACAAACCAACCCCTCATTCGTCATTTTCCAAATATGCTCTACCATGCGACGGTCATGGGTGTTGGTAACATTGTCCACATCATACAGCATATATTTTAACGTCTCATCCAAATACACCGATTTCCCATTCGGAACCAAAAGGGTAAGGTCGGTCTTTTGAAAAGAGAAAGGTGCGTTATCCCGAATCTCTAAATAGTTTTTCAGTAGTAATCCATCTGATGAGGGCAAGTAATTGTAGCCTATCTTATCAACAACGGATCGGGCCGCCTTTGATGTACCTCCAGATGCTTCATGGCGGACTATCAAATAAAAACGGTTGTCATCGGAACGCTTGATATCCAAGTTCACATCTGAAACGAGAAGATCTCCATCATCAGATTTCACCACATGATCCCGCCTGTCTGTCCACATGAAATAATCATTTTCCCACAAAGAGACATTAACCGTATCGGCGGTGATCACACTTAAAGGCACATTGCGCCGGGCAAAACCATCTGCAGAAAAACGGGTACCGCCAAAAACACCAAAAATGATGAGCGCAATTAGACTGATAATCCAAGCGCTGGTAAGAAGTCCTTTGATAAATGCCGGTTGGCGCCCCATGCGAAACAGGAGCCGCAAGCCTAAGTAAATTATTTGAAAAATGGGTATAATTAGAAACAGTGCCAAGGTCGCATAAATAAAATATTGGGCGATGGGTAATGCTTCAAATGTTGAATCTATAATATAGGAAAAGGACGTATCAAAGAACCACAGCATTCCCTCAAGCCCAAAAACAAAAAAGGCGACCGAAAGGGTCGCCAACAATCCAAGGGTTAGAAATAAAATACCTACAACTGGCCTGAGTATGACCCCGATCGCTTTAAGAATCTTTTTTAAAACATTAAAAACAAACCTGAAAACATCCTTGATAAAACTTAAGAATTTTTTAAGGACATTTTTACCATGTTCCGGCTCAAGGCTTTTGTCCGCCTGGGCTGTAATGGTTTTACTAATGGAGTCAGCCGTAATGGGTTTTCCCGCCATTTTTAAACGATCAGAGGTGGATTGTGCCATGGGAATAATGGCCCACATCACCAAGTAAATCAGAACGCCAAAACCGCCGAAAAATGCTGTTACCATTAAAAGAATTCGGAATATGACAGGATCAATGCCCACAAGTGCGCCCAGCCCACCGCAAACACCGCCGATAATCTTATCATCGGGGTGACGGTAGATGCGCTTGGGTGCACCCCTTGCTTTTGTCCCCGGTTTGACGATCGGCTCGGATTCTGATTCCGTATCCTCTTCCCCATATTGTTCCGGTTTGCCCATGATAACAATGACGTCATCCACATGCTTTCCAGTTATAATTTTCACCTTTTTTTCATTTAGGATTTCGGCAATACGTGCTTCAATATCCTCAATAATCTCATCCAGCCCATCCGTATCAGCGAATTGGTTTTTCACTGAAGCAAGGTAAGTGTGAAGTTGATCATAGGCACCCACCTCAATATGAAATATGATGCCCCCGAGATTGATGGTTTGTGTTTTTTTCATAAATTTATGTTTTCTTTGTAGTTTGTTTTACAGCCTTGACCAGTTCTTTCCATGCCGTCTCCAATTCTTTTTGAAACGCTTCTCCCGCTGGGGTTAAGGTGTAATATTTACGGGGTGGGCCGGACTTCGATTCTTCCCATCGGTAGGTCAGGAGTTCCGCATTTTTTAACCGCGTGAGGAGAGGATAGAGTGTCCCCTCCACCACGATGAGGTTGGCTTTCTTCAACCGCAAAAGGATGTCTGAAGGATAAGCCTCTCCGTTTTTAAGAATAGAGAGGATGCTAAACTCTAAGACCCCTTTGCGCATTTGTGCTGTTGTGTTTTCAATTTTCATAATAATTCGCTATAGTGTATTGCAATATTATATGTTAAAACAGGTACTATGCAATACATATTAATAAAAAAGGTTTTATAATAAAAAGGCTCCTCTATCTACGGATTGCTACGATTGAGAGAGGAGCCTCTTAAAAATAGAATTAAGTCAATGACTTAACCATCAGCCGCCATCTGTTCCACCGCTGACCAAACACGCCAAACGTTTTTATAGCAAATTTTCTCAATATCTTCTTCAGAATAACCGCGCTTCAACAGATGAAAAATAAGGTTGGGGTAAGAAGCCACATCTTTTAATCCGTAGGGAAGGGAATCGCCCACACCATCATAGTCGGACCCAATGCCTACATGGTCTATACCCGCCAATGCCACAACGCGGTCGAAATGGTTTATCACATCGGCAATATCAGCGTAAATGGGGTTTTCTTTTGATACCTTTTCCCAGTATGATTTTAATTTTTCATCACCGCGCTTGAGGCCATTTTCTTTCGCATAAGCCATAATTCTTTCACGGTTTTTGTTTTCTTTTTCTTGAGATTCCTGCGTTACAAAAGAGGAGCCAAAATTGATTTGAATGACACCACCGTTTTCTTTTAATCGCACTATTTCTGCATCACCCATATTGCGCTCAAACCCTGGAGTAAAGTGTCGGCAAGAAGAGTGGGATGCAATTACCGGCACATCGGTCATATCCAAGACTTGGTTAATTACTTCGTCGGTCACGTGGGAGATGTCAACCATAATACCCACGCGGTTCATTTCTTTTACCACTTCACGACCAAAAGGGCTTAACCCACCCCACGTATTTGTGGTATCGTAGGATGAATCACAAATCAGATTGTCTTTACCATGGGTGAGGGTGATATATCGAATTCCTCTATCATAAAAATACTGTACATTGCTCAGATCATCCAAAATTGGAGCGCCATTTTCCATTCCCATGGGGAGTGCAATTTTACCATCACCAAAAATGCGATTTACGTCGGCCACACTGGTGGCCACCTCAAATTTATCCGGGTGGTCGTCGGCGATCCGACTGACGAGATCAATGAGAGAGTCGGCCTTTTCTTTAGCACCGCCGGTTTCTTGATAGGATGAAGGCACATAGATAGACATGAAAGGCGCATCCAAGCCGCCCTCTTTCGCTCGGATATAATCAAAATCGCCGGTTTTGGTGCGGATTGACAAATCTTCATAACCATCATTCAGCCGCCATGGCACATCAATATGGCCATCGGTTATGATGAATTTATGGGCCAGTTCGTAGGCCTGTTTTTTTAGAGCCGCATCATTGCTGCAACCCCCGATCATAATAGCAATCGTGATTAATAATAACCGTTTTAGTTGAGCCATGATTATTCCTTTACATGTTGGGTACGAGCATTACCGCATTTTGTACCATCCTGGATGGACCCACCCAGAACATACGGTATTGCGTATTGTCAACCAGATAAACAATCTTTCCACGGCCCATAGGTTGAACAGCGGCAAAAGTTTTTCCAGCTAAAAGTTTTCTATTTTCAATGGATGCATAACCAGACACTTTCAATTTCATAGGGTCTTTATGATAATATCCAACTGTTTGTAGGGAAGGGTCCGGCACAAGGGCTGATACACTCTGTTTTAAAGTATAAAGGCGGTCTGGAAGGCCAAAAGCCAATGGATTAGAATTATCTATAATACCATAAAAAGCAGTCCCCGGAATACGCTTAAGTCCCAGTGAGTCCGAACGGTCTTCATATCGGGTATATGCGCTAGGTGGTATGCCTTCCGCCTTTGCTTTAGGTTCCTTAACCGTTTTTTCGGTAATGAATCCAGATTTTGTTGTAAAGAATCCGGCACTTCCCTCAGTAGCTACTAAAGTACCTCCAGTAGAAACCCACTGTTTCAATTTTTTTACTAATAATGAATCCATACTACCTCGCACACCAGGAAATAAAAGTACATCATAATTATTCAGATCAAGCCCTTTCAACCTGGACATTCTAAGTCTTGAAATGCTCAGCTCTGTTTCCTTATCCAGTAAATACCAGAGTTGTCCTGCTGTATAAGAATTAAAGGGCGCATCTACCATGAGTCCAACTTTTGGGTTTCTTAGTGGTACCATATTGCCTGAACCAAAGTCGATTCCATCTTGCATTCTACCTGTTGTAAACGCCTCGATAAATACACCAGTTTGTCTTGCCAATTGATCCATATCATCCCGAACTGAATCTGTTTTATCTGTATTGCGCCCCATGAGAATTACCAATGTGCCCCGGGAGTAAGTGCGCAACCCATTGTTGAATTCTTTGCGAGCCGAACGCACTTTATATCCTTTGGCCCAAAGGCGAGCCAATGCTTTTGGGGCATGACGCTGATCCCAATCAATTACATAAGCATATGCATCACGGACTTGGGTAACCCCACTTGAATATGCCAAGCTTTCTTTAACCAAATCGGCTTTCACCCTTGGTTTGGTCTCTGACCAATAAGCATCTAGATTATATGCTAAAGGTGCGGCCCAAGTAGCCATATCATACATGATGGAATCTTCGATGGCCATTTCTCTTTGGAGCACTGTATTAATAAAGAGGTGCCGGGGTTGATCGGTATATATGATAAAATCACCTTTCTTAAATACCTGTCGTCCCGCTTTTCCTGTTTCATAAGTGTGAGCCTTATTGACTGTAAAATTTGTACCGGCTCTGTGAACTTCTACACCATGTGCTTTAAGCATATTCACCACATCATAGAGATGGTTTCTGGGGTCATCAGGTAAGATATATGCAGCGGATTTCCCTGTATTAGTTTTTTGCTGAAAGGTGTCATGAAAATATTGATTCAAAGTTTGACGGTTTCGAACCGCTGCCGATAGAGTGGCGAAGGAGGTTTCATAATGGTCAAAGACTCGCTGCCGAAGGGTAAGAATATACCCATCATCTGTTTCAACCGCTCGCCCCCCGCGGGAATGACCACCTTGTTCCACCAGCATGCCGATGGAGCCCATTACGCTGGGATAAGAGGATCCATAGCTGGGATAGAAAAAATCAAACCCTTCACGGGTGTAATACATGACTTTATGTTTATCAAAGGCAGCAATATTTGCCAGTCCAAAGGTATCGGATAGAGCTTCGTAAGGTTCCGGTAACATGAGATTGCGCGGCGTTGTGCCGGGCATGGTAAAATAATTTCTATTGAATCCCATTTCATGATAATCCACATGGATTTGCGGAAGCCATTCCTGATAGGCCGCAATTCGCCCTTTTGATTCGGGGTGGACCATCCAGACCCAATCGCGATTCAGATCGAACCAATAATGATTGGTCCTCCCCCCAGGCCAGGGTTCGTCATGTTCATAATCAAATTGATCTGCATTGGTCACATGGCTCTGTGCAGATTTATACCAATATACATAGCGATCACGGCCATCCGGATTGATACAGGGGACAAGAATTACAACAGAATTATCCAGAATAGTCTGGGTTTCTCTATCTTTACCTGCCGCTAAGCGATAGGCCACCTGCATGACCGCCTCAGTACTGGATGCCTCATTGCCATGGACATTATAACTGAGCCAGTAGATGCCCGGGTTTTCCCGAATAATCTTCTTTGCCACAGCAGGATTAATACTCCGAGGATCGGCCAGGCGCTGATTATTCTTTTGAATATCATCCAATCGATTTCGATTTTTTCCACCCGTGATCACAAGGTATTCCAAATCACGCCCTTCATGGGTTTTGCCATAAGGATGAATAGAAACGCGATCCGATTCTTTACCCAAGGTTCTTAGATAACTTAATACATCTGAATAAAGGGTGTATTCAGTCCCCAATTCATAACCGAGATAATCTTTCGGCGATTGGATAGAAAGGTCGTAACTAATGTCAGGAGTGAATTTAAAACGCGAGTTTAAAAGGTCAACTTGTCCTAAGAGGAAAGAAGATAAAATTATAAACTTTAACAGTTGTTTTTTTATGCACATGTCACACTCCAATTAATGATTTTAGTTCAATAAATTTGCCTAGATTTTTTTGTACAATATTAACGGCCAAGTCTTACTTTGAGGTTTGTTCTGCCACCTTTGGGGTGATATGACTCTAATGTAACCGATGCGCCCTTTGGCCCTTGTACGAGCCAATCAATTTCTATTTCTGAATTTCCCATGATATTCCCTAACATTCTTTCCTTTTTTTCATCGAGTAGAGTGACCTGTTTTGACGCAATAATTGTGGCATGTATTGGCGTTCCGCGGCCATTTTTTTCTCGGATTGCTAATTCTATTGGTTGAAAACCTTTGTTGGAAATGGTTGTCTTTAATCGGTAAATATTTTTTTCGACTACTGTTTGTTCAACATTGGTAATTACTAGGATAGGTGTTGCTCGAGCTTGCATAAGAATAAAATTTACGTTACGCTCGATCTCACGTGGTAATTCAGGCGGAAGAGGGTTATTATGACCAAATTTTTTCCAACCACCAATTTCTACTTTGCCCAAAGTTGGATGGTCAAATGCTTCCCAATTCTGAAATACATTACCATTCATTTTTTTATCATTGTATTCAAGCTGTTCGGATGGAGAAACGCGCCCATCATTATCTAAATCTTCTCCAAAACGATATATTTCATTGGCGAAAGCAAGTATACCAAATAATTTGTACATACCATCTAGAGAGCCACCATACGCTGCATATGAATCTTCAAGATCATTGAAACTACCGTAGTAATTACCACCGCCATCAAATGGGTCCAATCCTTTAATATTTCCTTTACTATCACGCCAAAGTTGACCCTTGCCTTTATTTTTGGATCCTCGAGGGAAATTCCACTTATACACGGAAGTTGCTAAACCATATTCAGTAATGTCGAGCCCTCGTTCAGATAGTGCGATATAAAGTTGTAAATCGCTGTTTGGAAGAACCATCTCTGGCACAGATGGGGGCCTTAGAATTACACCACCAGATGAATGTAGATGTTGTGAGGCAGCAATGTTTGGATGTGAATAGATAAAATCAAGTACAGTTCTTAGTTCGAGTTCAGAACCAGGAAAAGGGCCAGAACCTCTTTGTTTTAATGACCAATTACCAGGATAATTTCGATTGGGATCAATTCCGCCTGGGCCATCTTCGTTATATTTACCGTCTCCATCATCATCCTTCCCTTCACTATACCTTTTATAGAAGGGACCTTCATCGTCCGGTTTTCTTGGGCGCAGTAATCGTTCATCTTTTTCATCCTTTACCCATTGACCAGCAGAATTTTGGACACGCATTTGTAAAGCTTGGTTATCTCCGTTAAGGTCATCCGGGCCATCTTCATCGAACTTACCATCATCATCATCATCCCAAGGTCGCATAGTTGAGTCTCTTGGTCGTATAGGTGTTTTATGATGGAGTTCAGATACATCTGGAATCATGTTAGGTAAAATATAAAAAACGCGTGTTTTTCTTAAGTGAACAATATCTGTATCATTAGAAGTTAAAAGCCGATGAATCAAACCTAGGGCTACTTCTGTAGCAATAACCTCATCGGAATCCACACCGCCATCAATCCAAATTCCGGGCTTGTCTTCTGGAACACCAGTTTTGTAATCGGTTATTGTTATTACCCACAGGTCACGCCCTTCAAAAGATTTTCCAATTGATTCTAGCTTAGCTAGCCCCGGGTACTGTTTAGCAGCGTCTTGTAGAAATTGGGCTACTTCATCAAAACTTCGATAACAATCAAAAGTAAGGTCTTTTGCAAATTTGTTGCATGGCCCAAAATATAACTTGTCATTTGTCACTCCCTCGTCATTACCAAAAAGAAGGGTGGAATAAAAAATTAATATTGATATATAAACGGATGCTTTCATGATTGATCCTTTAATTTGGTAATTAAAACTAAGCTTGCTCAATGTAAATAACCATTTTTAATGGATTTATTTTTTAGATGCGTCAAACATTTAATAAAAAGAAATAACCAACAAATTTATCTTATTTGTACAGATAAGTAATTTGTGGTACCCGTCACTCCCATTGGAACACCACCGGTGATTACGAACCGTTCACCAGATTCAATCAATTGCATTTCCTCCAGTACGGATTTGCATAAATTTGGGACAACATCCACATTGTCATATTTTTCTACTTTTATAGCCATAACCCCCCAAACAATTTGAAGCTGTCGAAGGATGTGTGCAAATGGCGTAAGGGCGAGAAGATTCGTTTGGGGTCGATAGCGGGCAATCATTAGAGCGGTACTACCACTATGTGTCATTGTCATCACCACTTTGATATTTAAATCTATCGCGATTTCGCAGACGGCATGACTTATCGCATCTGCTGTTTTGGTTACGGTCTCCGGTAAGGGTTTTTGTTGCGCGGGAATCGACCGCTCTGTTTCAGCAATCACCCGCGCTAATGTTTGAATCACATCATTAGGATATTGCCCCATGGCTGTTTCCCCTGTTACCATCAAGGCATCAACCCCATCAAAAACAGCATTGGCAATATCACTTACCTCTGCCCGCGTAGGGGTGAGGCTATCAATCATGGATTCCAAAAGTTGGGTGGCAATGACGATTGGTTTCCCTAGAGACCTGGACACGTCTATCATTTGTTTTTGAGCGATAGGAACCTGTTCCGCAGGAATTTCAACCCCCAAATCACCACGGGCAACCATAATTCCATCAAAGGACTCGGCAATGGCGTTTACATCTTTTATAGCTTCCCATTTTTCAATTTTCGCCATGACGGGGAGCCGCTTACCTGCTTCATCCATAATGGCATGAACTTCCTTCACGTCATTAGCTGAGCGTACAAAAGAAAGCGCAATCCAATCAGCTCCCTCATCTAAAGCCATTTTTAAATCGACTTTATCTTGATTGGTCAATGTGGGAACATTTAGGGTTATACCCGGGAAATTGACTCCTTTTCCCGGCTCAACTAATCCGCCGATTTCCGTTTTGCATTTAATGGCGTTTTTGGAAATGGCATCTATAACCTCCAACCGAATACGGCCATCATTAATTAAAATAGCCGCCCCCTTGGTAATATTGGTAAAACCAACGTCTTTTGTTACGCAGATATGGTTGTCATCTGCATCCTTTTCATTGGTAATGGTGACGATCTGTCCCGCGTCCAAAATAAAATTTGGCATAACATCTGTAATGCGAATTTTTGGGCCCGCCAAATCTGCAAGGAGGCATGGACGTTCACCATTTTTATGAGAAAGAGACTTGACCAAATTGTACAATTTTAGTTTGGAAGATTTATCGCCATGAGACATGTTTAATCGAAACACATTCAAGCCAGAATCCACCATAGATTGCAAAGTCTTTTTGTTGCTACAGGCAGGGCCGATTGTTGCAATTATTTTTGTATTATTTTCCATAAATATCTTTCTGGTTTAATTGACAGAATATGGTACCGTTAATCTAAAAGGTGAAATTTTAGCATTGAATTTCTTCCCATTTTCGTATATCATTTCGAAATGACCATGCATTACACCAAATTCTGTTGGGAGGGGACAAAAACTGGTATACTCGAACGATTCCCCGCTGTTTATAAATGGCTGTTTACCTACGACACCCGGGCCCCGAACTTCTTCGATATTTCCATTTCCATCAGTGATATGCCAATATCGATTTTTAAGCTGTACCAATTCATCACCTTCGTTTGTGATGGCAATATGATAGGCAAAAAAATAAGCCGGTCGCGATGGGTCAGAGCGTTCCGAAATATAATTGGACTGAACAGATATAATAATTTGGTTGGTTTTTGTTTCTATCATTGCTTTTAAATAGCCGGGGAATTACAATTATTTTACAAGACTACTTTTCTTTAATTTATCACGCAATTCTAAAACAGCCTTGACGTAATTATCAGCGTGATTATAAGCATAGATGGATTTATACACTTGTTTGTCATCTGAGTTATTTGAAACGGGATAACCATTTTTTACGAGATAGTTTCCCACACTTGCAAATACATCGACCCAGTCATACGGTCGACGAATGCCATCCCCATTACCATCGGCAGCAAAAGCATTAAAGCTGGATGGAATAAACTGTCCATACCCAAATGCACCTGCGTATGACCCCTTAATTGAATGGGGTGGAATACTATCTGAATAACAATACACAAGGAAGGCAATCATTTCTTTTGTCGCCCACTGTTTTCGCCGAGGCATTTTGGCTATTTGGGTATATAGGGCATTAAAAACAGTATATTTTCCCCTGTGTCGCCCGTAATTACTTTCAACCCCCACAATACTTAAAATCAAAAATGGGTCCACATTCATTTGGTTAGAAACAGAATTGAGGTCATTTTTATATTGAGTATAAAAGGCCACTCCTTTTTGAATCCGCGATTCCGTGATGAATAATTTTCGGTAGTCTGTCCAGCTTTTTTTCTCATATGGTTTTGAGAAACGATCCAATATTTTATCGTGAACCGCGATACCACCATAAGAAAATATTTCATTTAAATAGGATTCGGGTAATCCGTTTTTTATGGCATCAGCCTTGATCGCCACCAGAATTGAATCTCTATTTTGTAAGCGGGTTTCAGCAGCAAAGGTATTTTGATTGGGACGACCAGCGATTAACATAGAATCCTTGGTGATAGCTTGCCAGCGCATTAGGGATAAAAATCCCAACGCGGTAAGTGTAACAATTATATAGTGGTGTGGTTTTGTTTCTGACAAAGAGGATTATCCAAACGAATATGTGCCCGCAATTTATAAGAATTAAAAAGAATGAAATACAATGAAAATAGTTTTTCTTGTTTATATTTTCTATAATGAGAAGTCCAACGATTATGATTCTTACTATGGCCCTACTGTTTATCAGCACCGCATCAATTTTTGCCCGCCTGATGCCAGAAGTCTCACCCATAGCCATGAGTTTTTGGAGAGTGTCTATTGGGGCCAGCTTTTTTTGGTTATTAACAAGGCGCCAAAACAAAAATCCTTTGCCGACCATTCACCGGTATAATATTCTTTTTTCTGGACTATTTCTGGCGCTTCATTTTATGTGTTTTTTTGCCGCACTTAATTTTATATCAATCGCAAAAGCGACCCTCTTGAGTGCAATGGCCCCCGTGTTTGCGATAATTATTGAAATAAGATTTTTGAAACGTAGATTAAGTAAAGAGATAGTTTTAGGGCTGTCTTTTGCTTTATTGGGCGCAATAATTTTACAGATTGAAAAGATAGATGGGGAAACAAGCAATGTTGTTGGGATTATTCTCGCACTATTTGCGTCACTATTCCTAGCTCTATTAATGATATTTGCAGAAAAAATAAGAAAAAACACAGATTTATTTGTATTTACAAAATACCTTTATGGCTGGGCGGCAATTATTCTATTTGGAATCGGCACCAGTTTGAATCATAATTTATTTAGTTTTAACTATCAAAATTATTTATGGCTGGTTATGATGGGTATCATACCAACGGTATTGGGACACACCTTATTATATTATACGGTGGGCCATATTCGACCAACCGTTGTGAGCGCAGTACCGCTGGGCGAACCCATTATTGCGTCACTAATGGCATATTTATTTTTTAAAGAAACAATTCCAATTTTCACCGTTGTTGGGGGAGGGATTACACTGTTGGGTTTGTATATCTTGGTAACCAAACACCAACAAAAATAAAACCAACGACAGGCTAAATATTATAAATTATTTTCGTCTCTATATATTTCTATAGAGGGATTTCCCCGGTAAGCGCCATGATATTTATCTGGAAGGAGGGCGGCAATATGGCACATAACCTTATCGCCAATATCTTTAAGTGCAGCACTTTTTTTTGATCGATCTTTTGGTAGCGTATAAGGGCCAAAGTTTTTTCCAATATTCACATGTACTTTTGGTCGAACACCCCTTAATATATCTTTCCATATATTTTTCCCCAAACCGGCGACACTGACAGGTACAATCGGTACTTGCATGATTGCAGATAGATATACCACGCCATCCTTTGGTGGTCGCAGTTCATCCGAAAGAGAGTCTCCCTCGGGAAAAATTCCTAAAATATCTTTTTCTTTTAGTACCTTTTTTGCCGTCTTAATTGTTGATGGGCCCAGCCGAGTTCGGTTGGTCGGGATAAAACCATACAACCAAATGGCCCAGTAATTAAACCAATCCACAACTTGATCGCTGGCCGCAAGAAAATTGATTGGTCGACGGACAGCGTAAATCACAAAAGGGGGATCAGCGACATTGAAGTGATTAATGGCAATAATAAACGGTCCATTTTTCGGGAGGTGGTGTCTCCCGCGTACCGTTGTTTTTGCAACAAGAGCCCCCAATAACAATCCAAAATAAGTGACCCAATATCGCACCCACTGTGGTCGTGGTTTAAATAAATCGAGCTTGGTACGAACGCTCAAATTATCGAGGATATTGATTCAAAATATAACCAATACAGGAACTGAGTTTCTTTGCAAATGGAATATGCAAAAACTCATTTGGGCCATGGGCATTTGATTCGGGTCCAAGCACACCTGTAATTACAAATTGAGCATTAGGAAACCTTTCGCCCAACATCGCCATAAAGGGAATTGTGCCACCTTCGCCCATGGCCAAAGCCGGTTTATTGTAAAAAGTTTCAGACGCCTCTTGAATGGCCCGATCAAGCCACGGGGAAAGCCTGGGAGCATTCCAGCCATTCGCTGGTTCTTCCCACTTTAACCCTACCGTCGCATTGGATGGGGGGTTGTTTGTTAATACTTTATCTACAGCGGTCATCGCGGTGTGGCAATCCACATCCGGTGGCAGGCGAAATGAAAGTTTTAATGTTGTATATGGTCGTAGAACATTTCCACCGTTTTTTACTGCAGGGATTCCGTCCAACCCCACAAATGAAAGGGTCGGTGTCCATGTTCGTTTTAAGGTGCCTTCAACGGGATCTTCTGTGGAAGGGATCATGTTTTTATGCCAGGGAAACGCTTCGGTTTTCCCACCCAATGCCGCCACCATTTTTTTCACCTCATCAACCCGATGGTCGGGAATGTTGGTTTGGAGCTCATTCACTATAATTTCTCCAGTTACCTCATCTTCAATCCGAGATAATAACTGTCTCAAGATGCGAAACGAAGAGGGGACCAATCCACTGGCGCTACCAGAATGAACACCCTCTGTCAACACATCCACGCGTAGCTCACAAGCAACCATGCCACGCAAAGAGACAGTGGTCCAGAACTGTTCATAGTTGCCCGCACCCGAATCTAGACAAATCACCAAATCCACATTGCCGATAATGTCCGCATATTCATTGATATAATAAGGAAGGTCAGGCGAGCCACTTTCTTCACAAAATTCTATTAGAATAACAATACGTGGCAATGAAACGCCTTGTTCTATTAATCCATTTATCGTTCCGATCGACGCAAAAAGGGCATACCCATCGTCTGCACCACCGCGCCCATAAAGCTTTCCATCTTTCATAACAGGGTTCCACGGACCAAAACCGTCGTTCCAACCTTCCATTTCTGGCTGTTTATCTAAATGGCCATACATGAGAATATTACCGTCTCGTTCTCCGGGGATTTCTACCATGATTACCGGCGTTCTTCCGTCTAACCGTTTAACGTGAAGCGTACTTTCTTTGGGTCGGTGTTTCTCTGTCCAATCTACCGCAAGCTTCAGCGCCTTATCTGTATAACCATTGGTTTCCCAATCTGAATCAAATGCAGGTGATTTATTGGGAATCTTTATGTATTCGGTTAGTGTGGGCGTTATTTCATTGTCCCAAAATGTATTCAAATAGGTTTGTAATTGTTTGTTGTCCATGATCTACCCCGTTTATTTATTAAATATTATCTATGATTTTAAGATAGAATTATGAAATTATTCATATAGATATAAAAACAAAAAAGCCCCGCATGCGCAGGGCTTTTTTGTTAATCTGACATTCAGGATTAATTAGAACGGTAGATCGTCCTCGTCATCTCCACTGGTAGCAACTGGCGCTGCCCGTCCCTGCCCGTTTTGATTATCCATCCTGCGGCCAAGCATGGTAAATATATCACAGACGATTTCTGTAGTATATCTTTTTACACCATCCTTGTCTTCCCAATTACGGGTCTGGAGTTTTCCTTCCAGATAGACCAGTTGCCCTTTTTTCAAGAGCTCACCAGCCATTTCTGCAGATTTACCGAACATAACACAACGATGCCATTCAGTTTTATCCTGAAGTTCACCGTTGGCATCACGCCAGGTTTCATTCGTTGCCAGATTGAAGTTGGCCACAGCTGCACCGGACGGCGTATACCGTGTTTCCGGATCGCCACCCAGGTGTCCAACCAACACCACTTTATTTACACTTCCTTTTTGCATAACGTACTCCTAACTTGTTTTTATTCGTTATTTACGCGTGTGTTTAATTCTACAACTCAAAAATAATAGTTGTCAATATTTTTTTTAATAAATATGAATATTCACGACAATAAATTGACTTAATTGCCTTTCTTTTTCTCCCATAATTTCTTTAATGCCAAGGCACCACCGGCAGCAGCCAAAACACCAAGACCACCAATGGGCGCTTGATTGGGCGCACTTGGAAATTCAGGCTGGGCCATAAGCAACCCAATGCTCAAAAATACCATAATCCACATTATTTTATTCATAATGATTATCCTTCTATTTAATTAACGCAAGTTTATTTGTTTTGACGGTTGAACCCATTTTGAGTTGACAGAAATAAATTCCAGATGGAATTTTGGTTGCATCCCAGTGAACCGATTGTTGCCCGGCAGATAAAACCTCATTGACGATAGATACCACCTTTTGACCCCTTATATTATATATGACCATCTCCACAAGCCCTGAAATAGGTAATTCAAATTCAATGGTTGTGGATGTGTTAAAAGGGTTTGGGTAGGCGGTAGAAAGATGAAATCGGTTTGAAGCTGTCTGCACACTCAAACGCGTTTCCGGAATAAGAACTAACTCGAACCGCGGTGGTCGATATCGGGGGATAGGCCCAACACTATTGTTATCGAAATCAGGCGTTGAAACCACTTCATTATCAAATGAAATATAATCAATCTCCTTCAAGTTAACATTTTTACCCGTTTCGCGATCAACCAACTTGACAGAAATGTTTTGGGGAATATTGTTCAATTGCCAATCCAAATCTATATGGCTAGGATTTAAACGCCAATTACTATCAACCTTGAATACATCAAAATCAATTGTGATTGGTTCTTCCAATGAGACATTCATGATTCCCATTGGGGTAGAATTGTCAAAAAGGGCTATCAAAACCCGATGCCGGGCATCAACAGGTTTAAGTTTGATTGCACCTCTCGATACCAGTTGGTCAGGATCGGAAATATTGAGAATAGCGACATCGGTATAAGCACCAGATGAAGCATGAATAATCACCTGAGGTTTGGTAGCAATTTTGTAAAAAACACCCGACCTAATGGCTTTAGCACTTGATTTAAAATCGAATTGCGTTCCACCTGATTTTGATTGAAGAAAAAAACTTTGAAATGGTTCAATCAACCCCCCTGCAAGTGTCCCGGAGCTTGTAGAGGCATCATATGATTTAAATGCACCGGATTCATCATCCCACACATAAACAGCTGTCTCATATTTATCATTGGTACCACTACCACTACCACCAAGGCTTAATTTATCAGCATCAATTGTATGTGTAAATGGGTTCCCCAATAAACTCCAAGTGCTCTCAGTTGTTGTGACGCTCACAGTTGGTGTGTGTTCAGACCCGTCGAGTGTAATTGTTTTGGGAAACCCCTCTGTGGTTCCATCGTTATTATCATCAGAAAACACATAAACAAGAAAACCCGTTCCTGGCGTTGGGATGTCAGCCTGGTTAGCGATCGACGACCATGCGCTGCCATTATATGTATAAACATTTGCTGTCCCTGTTGTGATATCCGCGCCGGTAAAACCCTGAGTCCAAAGGTCGCTCAATAAATTATTATACGATTTACCTTGCAATGGTATTGTCATCATTCGCCAACCAGCCGAACCGGCGAGTTGAATGGATTGGTTCGCATAGCCAGGCGTACCGCCCGTATGATAACTATAGGTCCAATTGGAAGCAGTATTGTTATCTGTTGAAGCATCAATTAATTCGAGCGATGGGCCATCTTCATCCGGAGGTGTTGGCCAAGGGGAAGAATCGTCGTAATCAACAATGTCGATCGTATTTCCCGCGCCATCATATAGCGTTATGGTTTCCCCGGTATTGGTTAATCCGCCACTTGCCCACTCAATACTTCCAGAATAATTGTTGCTATTGTTTGCAAGGACAATAAGGGCACCAGAATTCATGGAAGTTCCCGAAGGGAATGTGTAACCAATCCCAGAAAAATAATACCCTGAAATATCTACAGTGGCGTTACTTGCATTGTAAATTTCTAAAAATTCATAATTTGAATCGCTCCCCTGGCTGGTGGGCGGATTATAATAGATTTCATTGATAACGATTGTTTGTGGATATGCCACCCGAACGAGTGAATAAACAATAAAGCCGATTAGTCTGTTTTTATCACACATAATCAATAAATTGTGTGATGCCGGCGATGGATATGTGTTTTTAGGTTGCTTTAAGCCCACCGAAAACTGCTTATCAACAAAGGTTAAATCAAAGAGTTTTTTTATTATAAAAATATATTGCTTTGAAATAATATATGGGGTATAATGGTGCAAGGAGTTACATAGAGCCCTTTGCGAGAGGGGTTCGTTTCAAAGTAAATATTATGGAGGGCACGTATATGCGTAAAGCAATAACACTCAGTATTGGTATGTTTCTTTTATCTGGATTGCTCCTTGGGCAATTCAAGGTTTCTGGAAATATAACCGATGCCAATTCCGGCGATAAACTTGTCGGTGCAAACGTGATTGTTGAAGGGACCGAATCCGGTACCTCTACCGATGTGGATGGGAACTATTCTCTAACAGTCCCGGCAGGCTTAAGTACGGCAAAATTGACAGCACGCTATATTGGCTATAAACAAGCCACAGTAACGGTAACCGCGTCAGGAACCCAAGATTTTTCATTAAAAGAAGATGTGTTGAAAATGGATGCAGTAATGGTCACTGGTGTGGCCGGAGCACTCACAAAAACAAAAACACCATTTGCAATCGATAAAATCGATTCCGATGTATTAGAACTGGCACCTGCCACAACCGTTGAATCGATGATTCGCGGTAAGTCTGCCGGTGTAAAAGTGGTAAAAGCAACGGGAGAACCAGGCTATGGTGCTTCTGTGCAGCTGCGTGGTGCAACCAGTATTAACGCAAGCGGCCGCTCACAGGCGCCCCTGTACATCATAGATGGTATTATTATTGATCCATCAATTTCTGGCAGCCCTATGGGGGATATAAGCCCCGATGACGTTCAAAGTATTGAAATCATTAAAGGTGCTGCTGGCGCTTCTGAATACGGTGCCCGGGCAGCCAACGGAGTGATTGCCATCTCCACCAAACGCGGTTCAGAAATTGGATTGGGCCAAACCCGGTTCAATTACAAAATGGAACAGGGCTATAACCAGTTGAATGGTTCCATTGAAACCAACGGATCACATTTTTACAAAATAGACCCAGCAACTGGATATTTTATTGATTCCGATTCTGGCGAACCATACGATCCTCGTGACGATACTAAAAATCCGGAACCGAATAATTATTCTGACAGTAGTTGGGCCAATGGCTATTATTTTGCTGACCAGCCTTATAAATATGGAGTCACCGGTGAAGCTGGTGATGGGTCTCCAGAGTTGCTTCCAGACAACGGCGGACGCCCTGGTTATAATCACGTAGATCGTTTCTTTTCCGATGGAAATTTCACCAAGCACAGCTTCTCCATGATGCGAAATGAGGAAAACTTTAATGTTTTTGTCAGTCTTTCAAATCACTCAGAAGATGGTGTTTTTGGTGACTTTATAGACGGGTTTAATCGAAATACGTTTCGGTTAAATACGGATGTCAATTTACCCTATGGCATCAAACTGGGATTTAGTTCCTTACTCTCAAAATCCCTTAAAGAAGAAGCCAATACTGGCTCATTCTTTGATATAACGTTTTTCCCTTGGGATGTGGATATTCTAAAGAAAGATCCTGATGGCGAATATTATATTCAGCCCGATCCTCGGAACCAAGAAGAAGCAAACCCCGTATATCAAATTGACAATAATGAACGATTGAGTACGCGAGATCGCGCCATGTTAGGGTCCAACTTCAGTTGGTCCATAACACCACAATTAAAAGCGGTTGGTTCTATGAGCTTTGACCGTTCAGCGCGTAAGTGGAAAAATTATTATCCCAAAGGGTGGCTAACCGTAACCCCAAGCCCCAATTATAATGAAGGAAATCTGGGGAAATCAAGCACCAGCGAAGAAGCCATTAACGGTGATGTAGGTATGACCTACGCTAATCAAATGGGCGATATGGATTTGATTGTTCGCGGTCGTTATAACTATGAATCATATAATTACAACTACAATAGCGGCAGTGCTTGGAAGTTGGCTGTTGGTGATGTCCCTCAGCTAGAAACCGGTGAAGAGAAATCGGTGAACTCTTCGAATCAACTTATCAATTCAGATGGGGGCAATGTGGGCGCCCAGATTGATTTTAAGGATCGCTATATTGTGGATGTTACCCTTCGTCAGGATCGCAGTTCTCTGTTTGGTCCCGGCAACCGAGTGAACAACTACTATAAGTTCAGCGGTGCATATCGCATGAGTGAAGAAGGGTTTTGGGGCGGCCTTCGGGGAATCTTCCCAGAATTCAAAGTTCGTTTCAGTACAGGAACGGCTGGTGTTCGCCCTGCTTTTAGCCAGCAGTATGAAACCTGGTCAGTGGCTGGCGGCAATATTTCTAAGTCAGTACTGGGAAATAATGACTTGAAACCGCAGACAACCACCGAAACAGAATTTGGTATTGACTTCAGCATTATGGATCGTGTTTCCGTTGAATTCACCCAATCCAGCTCCACGAATGAAGATCAGCTTCTTCCTGTACCTCTAGCCGGTTTTTATGGTTATAGTGAACAGTGGCAGAATGCGGGTACACTCGAAGCGGACGCGACAGAACTATCAATAAACGCATCTGTGATCAACACCAGGGATATGTCATTAACCCTGGGGCTTAACTGGGATAAATATGATCAGCAAATCACGGAATTCAATATGCCGGCATACTTGTATAGTGCTGGTGGTCCGTTAGTCTTTTACATGAAAAATAAAACCCAATATGCATCTTTCTGGGGAACAAAATGGACGAGAGAAACCAGTGAACTTCCTGCAGACGACCTGCAATATGCGAGCCAATTTCAAGTGAATGATGAGGGATTCCTGGTTTGGGTAGGCGAAGGCAATACCTATAAAGATGGAATCGCCAAAACATTGTGGGGAAAACAAAGCTCAGATATGAGCCAAACCTACAATTGGGGTCGCCCCATCCAGTATGTTGATCCAGATAGTAAAACACCTAAACTTCATCAAATCGGTACTTCTGTACCTGATTTCGGTTACGCATTCAATGCCAATTTCCGTTTTAAAGGCCTAACAGTTTATACCCTGTTTGACGGTCAAAGTGGCGGCAACATCTATAACCGCACCCGTCAATGGGGTGCCCGCGAAGCTGCCACCGGTGATGTAGATCAATATGGTAAAGATGACGCGTTGAAAAAACCTACAATCTATTATCGGGATCTTTATCATGTGAACGCACCAAACGACTTCTATGTTGAAGACGCTTCTTACCTTAAATTGCGCGAATTAGCTGTCAAATTCAATGTAGCCAGCCTGATTGATATGCGAGGATTTGGTATCAACGGTTTAAACGTGGGTATTGTTGGTCGTAATCTGATTACATGGACAGACTATAGAGGCTATGATCCGGAAGTGGGTCGTGGCGGCGGTCAGCTCGGTTCTGCGGTGAATGCCCGTGTGGATTCATACACATATCCGAACTACCGGACATTTTCATTAACAATGGATATAGATTTTTAAGGAAAGGAGAGCATACATATGAATATCATAAAGAAAACAACAAGCCTTACTTTGGTTGCGGTACTAGCCATGTCCGGCTGTGCCGACCTGGATATCACCAATTCCAATGCACCCGACCAAGCTCGTGCTCTTGCAAAACCCGAAGATGTTGAATCTTTGATTAAGAGTACGTTTTTAACCTGGTGGCAGGGAACACATACAACGGGAGGTTCTTTTAACCCCGGTGTAATGGCAGATGCCAATACGTCCTCTTGGGGGAATTACGGCATGCGAGAACTTTCATCTGAACCCCGTGCAGCCGCAAATAACAGCCCCGCATGGAACTACGCCTATGCTTTGGAACAACCCTGGTATAGTTGGTATGGCGCTATTTCTGCTGCGAAAGATGGTTTATCCTCAATAGCGGCAGGTCAAGAAGGCGGAAAAAGCTTCTTAGCCGATGCCGATTCAGATACGAGAGCGAAAATATTCGCCAATTTCATTATGGGTATATCAAATGGAATGGTTGCCATTTACTATGACAAAGGGTTCCTGGTAACAGAAGAAACTGATTTCAGTCAAGAAATCAGTACCGTGCCCTACGATGAACTCATGGCGGGTGCCATTGCCATTTTAGACCAGGTCATCAGTGATTGTAATTCCAACGCTGCTGTTTCTTTACCGGAAGGGTGGCTACAAATCGGGGACCTCACGCTGGGAGATCTTGGTAAAATAGCCCACAGTTTTATTGCCCGTTTTAAAGCAGGCGTTGCCCGGACCCCTCAAGAGCGGGGTACTGCAGATTGGGCATCCATCAAAAGTCATGCCTCCCAAGGCGCGCCCATGGCGCCTGCAGGTGATGGTGATTACTGGTGGACCCGTACACAGTATTATACTGGTGTTTCTGCAAGTTGGGGCCGTGCCGACTACAAAATGCTTGGTCCCGCTGATAAATCCACTGGTTATGCAACCTGGCTGGGTGATGGTTCTGATGCAACCATAGCTGGGCGTAAAGCCTATTCAATGGAAACAGATGATGCCCGCATTACAGGCCCACTGGATGCCGATGGCCTCCAGACTCAGGGGCTCTATGCTAAAAATGAGTATCGAACTCGTTTAGTTGCATCTCGCGGAACCTATCATCAGACTTATTATCTGTTCAATAGAACACGTGACTATGCTGTTGACCAAGGACTTGTGGGTCCTATGAAGGATATTAATCAGTCTGAGCTGGACCTTCTGCAGGCAGAAGCAGCGCTTCGTGCCGGTGATGCAGCTGGGGCTGCAACGCTCATTAACATAACGCGTGTTGGTAATGGCGCGCGCGCGGACGGAACGGGCTTAACAGCCGCAGCAGCCAGTGATGGGATTGGTTCTGTATCTGATGCAGTCAGTGCGTTAGATGGCGGTTCCTTATGGGCCAAGTATAAATATGAAAAGATCATAGAAGGATGTCTCATGCATCCTTATACTGGTTATACCGATCGTCGCGGTTGGGGTGACCTGGTTAAGGGTACACCCACAATGCTGGCAATCCCTGGCAAAGAACTTGAAATCTTACTGATGGAAAATTATACCTTTGGCGGTCAAGATGCTGTAGGTACGCCGGGAACAGCTGGTAAAATCCGAAATAATGGATATAGAAGTCGCGGTTTTAATATTGAATGGGAAAGAGTGACGCCCCTAAATAAAGCGGATTTACATTAAATCCTGATTAAAATTAGGTTAAAAAAAGGCTCCGCATTTGTGGGGCCTTTTTATTAATATTCATATATGATGTTAACGAAAAAAATATCGGCTACCTTGTTAATTTCTGCCTTGATCTGGATTGGATGCAGCGGTGCCCCATCTGGCGCCATAACAGAATATCGAACAACGGTTGGTACGGCCACTATAGATGATTTTAATATGTTATCAAATAAACTATTGAATCGACATCGTTACCCTGTGGATCGTACACTGGATAGAGGCATGGGAGCTATAATCGAATGTAAGTATAAATATCCTGATATTTCTAATGAAGAAGCGCTGAAGGGTATCCGAGAAATCAGATATATACTAACGGTTGAAGCAAGGGCGAAAGGGAGCGGTGGCGGTATGTATTCGGTCCGGGTTCTTGTACGGTCTTATGGACGATTCGGCGGGAATGAAGACTGGGTGAATATTCCAGTCAACGATGAAACCAAGCGCAGTGTTAAATCATTTGCCAATGATTTAAAAACAGAATTCGAAAATAAAATTCGTTCATTTTAATTTATATCATTTCTCTTCCCCATAAGGGGAAGACCAAGATGGGGGCAAACACAAATGAGGAAGATTAATCTTCCAGCCGTGGATCTTAATGACGGATCCGTCGTATTGTGGTTTAATTTATTTATTAATCAATATAGATTCATTTTCAATTACTCGGTACCAACCATCAGAATCAATCCCTGAAAACGTTTGTGTTGTTTGGGATCCAGGCCAAAAAATATTGATCGTTTTAATTTTGCCATCTTTTCCGAGACCAATCATTTGATCAAGGGGGTTCCCCCCAAAACTGCCACCACTAGACACAGTGCGATGAACAACAAATCCACTCTCTAAAACAATTTTTATCCGCGCTCCAAGGGCTAATCTATTTGTATCCATTCCCTGCAAAGACAGTCCCACCCAGCGGTTTTTCCATCCTCCGGGATTTTCAAAAAGAACATTTTGATACACACTGCCCTCATAGGCGCCACCCAGAACTGCATGAACATCTAAATCACCATCTCGGTCGAAATCAGCATAAGAAACACCGTGCCCTTTTTGCAGGTGGCCAAATCGGCCATGAAAGGTTACATCGTCGAAAGATTCCCCCCTTTTATTTAAAAACATACGGTTGGGCTGCATAGATCGATAATCAGGGTCGCCGGTCCCAGCATAAAAGTCAAGGAATCCATCATTGTTGAGATCACCAAAATTACTTCCCATGGTGAGAAGAGGGTGATCCAAGTTGGCTTTTTTAGTCACATCAGTGAATGTGCCATCTTTGTTGTTTTGATAAAGCCGAGGAGATTCACCATCATGTTTTAATCCAAGATAATCCATGGCCACATGGCCGGAGCTGTTATCATAGCCGGATACCCAGATATCTTCCCAGCCGTCATTGTTGAAATCCCAAAACCAGGCAGGGAAACTATTGAGGGGTTCAGTAACACCAGATTTTTTTGATATCTCTTTAAAGTGATAATTGTTTTCCGGCCCGCTATTTTGGAATAGCAGGTTGGGTTCCCCCAAGCGAGAGATATATAAATCCAAAAAACCGTCATTATTTATATCCCCCCAAATAACAGCTTTTATAAACCCAATGGCATTGATATTATGCGCTTGGGCTACATCAGAAAAAGTGCCATCACCATTATTTTGATAAAGTTCGGAAATATGGTTGGAGCCCCCGGTGTTTTCATTGCCGATAAAAAGATCGAGCCAGCCATCGTTGTTAAAATCTCCCCAGGATGCCGTTTGGGTGGGATGTTCAGAATAAATACTGGCTGAGATAGTCACATCTGTGAATGTGCCATCACCATTATTTTTTAACAATGAATTAGGATGGTTTCCATCTTCTCCAAACCATCCACCGCGCAACACAAAGACATCAACCCAGCCATCATTGTCATAATCGCCATGGACCATATTGAGGCCCCCCGTAATCCCAATTAGATTGGCAGATTCGGTTCGGTCCTCAAATCCGCGATTTCCCATATTCTTAAAATAATGGAGTTGATTGTCCAACCCCCAGGATGAGACCATAATATCGATCAATCCATCCCCATCAAAATCGTCAGCGATTGAACCGCCGGCAAGGCTAATATGATCTAGGCCGGCAGATTCGGCGATTTCTGTAAATTCAGGAAATGTGATTGAATCTGAAGGCGTGAGCTGTGGGATTAGCCAACGATGAGGGACTTTATCTGGATAGTCCCCTTTCACCATATAAGCGAGGTTTATTAACCACCGATACACATAGTCCTTTGGATTTTTTTCCAAAAGAGATTTATAAATGTTAATTGCTATCTCAGCGTTGTTTTTATTACGATGAATCCCAGCACCGCGAATGGGCACGATACAAGATTCTGCATTATGGCCATCCAGGCAGTTTGTTTCTTCTCCATGGCGGAAATGGGTGATTGCCAATAAATCCTGAATAGCGGTCATGAATGATTCGGGAGGATTGATTTTAAGCGAATCAATTGTATACAGTACATCGTTGTATTGATCAATGGACTGTTGGGTGTATCCTGCATTCAACATTTCGTTTGCGATAACAGATTGATGTTGGAGAGCAGCAGAAATGTGATCATCAAAAGTTTGATTTTGCAGCCAAGCCAATCTTTTTTTATTGGCATATAAATTTATTTCTGGGTTAACCATTTCTGCTTTTTCTGCAAGGATCCGAATCATTTCTTGGTGGCTTTTTAATTCAGTTGATTCGCACCCCCAACAGGTGAGTAAAATCGATAATATCAGAATGGGGTTTAAATTTATCACTTAACCAATATTGACTCATTAATTAACAAGGTGGGAATTTTGTTATCGATAGAAACAAACTGCTCACTATTTACCAAAAACAAATAACAAAGTTTCCGTACAAGCGCAATCACAGGACGTTATGTCCTGTGAGAGATTTGATAGTTGAGCGGGAACTGTTAATATTTAAAACGCCTGTCCAAAGAATACAGCATTCAGGAATAATCCATTTGTCCCATACCAAAAAGCCCGAAAATTTGGATTATCCGCAAAAAGTACAACATGCCCCCGGCCCTGTCTGCGCGCAATGATGGATGCGCTTCCTTTTATTTCAGCCAATTTTTCTTCAGAGATATAACCACTGAGCAACGGTGCTTCTGTATAGCGCCCCACGTTGGCAGCAGTTTTTGCAGATAATGAATAAAAGGCATCACCGCGCCTGAAAACTGGTGCCGATTTTCCATATCCATACGCAATTGGATGGGTGTTATCTAAAACAATTTCAAAAATGGCACCGCCGATTCGCTGAGCACCGATTACCGCCGGGACTTGATCATAGGGAATATCCAGCGTATCTATTATCCCTTTTTTGAGTTTTTCATCCAAAATCTTTTTATTAACCACCCACTTTGATCCGGTTTGGGTCGCGATTAAGGTTCCCCCATTTTTGATCCATGTTTTGATCGCCAATACATCGTTTGAGTCTAAGTTGACATAATTGCCATCGGGAATAATAAGGGTATTGTATTTAGATAATTTTGTGGCGTTAAGTTTTTTCGCATTCAGCAGGGAAACAGGAATTCCCATTTTGTGGTTTAATAAATGCCAAACTTCCCCCACACTATAGGATGAGGTGCCTTCTCCGGAAAAAATCGCCACCTTTGGTTTATGAAGCACACCCTGGAATGCACCGCCCAAATCTGGCCCCATTGGCGTTGCAGCACTATTTGTTGCATAAATGCTTACATGGTCGAGTTCAGCGAGATGGGTTACCATTTTATATATATCATCAGGCGAAATATTTACATCTGCATCCCGCTGATGGACGGGGATAACAATCGTTCCCCGATCGAATTGGATTTCTTTTCCATCAATGATTGCAGAAAATGGCAATGTGGTAAGCCTTGGGAGGATTCCTGAGTTCAGAATAGTGTATAATGCTTTGGGGGCATAATAGCGATCCCATTTCATGAGATAAGCCGATTGGGCTCGTCCGCCAATGACATCCCCGCCATTTAGTTCAACCGGGCTGAGCTGTGTTCCTAAATAAGCGGATGGGTTTTGGCGTAATTCGTATGATTCAACGCCATAGGCAAGGGGGAGGGTCCAGGCAGATACATCATAAAAAAGAGAATCCCGAAAGGTGACCACCTTCTCCATTATGCCTTTTAAGAACCGCGTCTGGGGTTGGTTGGTTGGGACGATTACCGCATCACCTGGTTTAAACTTTTTCTGTTTTATCGTCAGTGTTTTTTTCAGTTCATGGGCCACAATGCGATGTTTTTGAAGATTTTGAATCAACATTTGGGCGCGGGTTCTATTTTTCTTTAGACCAATTACGTAACCTGTTGCCGGATTCTTTTTAGCTGCATCCGGTGCTGTCGCATAGAAATCACGCTGGTAAGAGAGAAATTCTTTCCGAAGGTCGGTTAGTCCATCCAGCGTTCCCAGGGTGGACACAAAGTGATTGCGAACGGTGAATGCATAGGTCATACGCCCTTGGTTGGTTTCTGTTTCCAGTGCACGAGATGAGGCCTGTTCAAACAAAATCCCCACGGATCCATGGATATCACCGAAGGATGAACCCTTTCCATAATAAAAATCATCATAGGACTGTTGAGAATAGTACATAGATTGGATACTATCTAATCGTTTGGCGTGGTAGGGCGCCAGCTTTCCCGCAAGTTCAAATGTTTTTTGCGGCGTATTGGGATTATTTCGGCTGGGGATACCGGGCTGAAAAAAGAATGTTGAGTTCGATCCCATTTCATGGGCGTCCAATAAAAATTGAGGACGCCAATGGTGAAATAATGTAACGCGGCCATTGGACTCCGGCTGTGTAACCGGCATCCAATCCCGGTTCATATCAAATAGATAATGGTTGGTTCTTCCTCTTGGCCAGGGCTGGTTATGTTCCCTGTCTTGTGTGTCGGATGTGGGGACAGCACCGCGGTTGCCATTTACCCAGTTCACAAATCGATCCCGCCCATCCGGGTTAAACATGGGATCAATAATTAAAACCATATTTTTTAACACATCATCAACTTGCTTTCCATTCCCCGCTGCCAGATGATACAATAAAAGGAGAGAGGCTTCTGTACCGCTGGCCTCATCTCCGTGGATAGAAAACCCCAGATAAGCCACCATTGGCATTTTATTTAAATCTTTATCGGTAACCCCCTTTGGATTATTCGACAATGTTAAGTTGGCCAATCGGATGGCCTCCAATTTTTCGTGGTTGTCCGGGTGGGTCACGATGGCGTGAATCAGACGGCGCCCTTCGTGGGTTTTCGCATGGTCTTCCAAAATAATTCGGTTACTTCGAGAAGCCATTGCTTCAAAATAATCGATGACCTGATCAGTCCGCGTATGGCGAGATCCGATTTGATGCCCGATAATTTCTTCCGGTTTCGGGATAGAAGCATTATACCGGACGCCCCTGATTTTCATGGGGAGTTGAATATTGTCTTGTGAAAACAAAAATGAAATCAGAATAATGAATGAAAAATGCTTCATGATACTTCTCCTCAATTAAATTAATGGATAAATTTAAAACAGGAACATTATTCAAGAATGAATAATTTAACCTGTCGAATATCTTGGTAAGACTCGATTAGAATTACGCCTAAATTCATCCTTGAAAGTGATTAAAAAATATGCCAAACGAATCAATTGAATTAAAAATTAATGGCATGCATTGTGCGGGCTGTGTAGGCACCATCGAACGTGCATTGCATCAAGTAGAAGGTGTAGAGAAAGCAGTTGTCAATTTAACGTTAGAAAAAGCCCGAGTGGCTGGAGAAGTTCGTGTCGATCAATTAATTCAAGCGATAGAAAACACTGGGTATGGAGCGGAACACGTTGAACAATTGGAAGTTTCACCAGAAGATAGACCGGAGGAAAATTTAAATCGGTCAAAATATCAAATGATTTTTGCTTGGGTTGTTACAGCAATTATTATGCTGTGGATGATTCCCAATTGGATTTCGGGCATTATGTGGCCCAGTGATACCTTATATATATACGGCATGATTGGTTTAAGTGTCATTGTTTTGGTTTTCCCGGGCGGGGAGACCCTCAAATCAGCCTGGCGGTCAGCGATACATTTTTCACCCAATATGGATGTCCTGATAGCTTTGGGGTCTTTAGCATGTTTGGTGACAGGTGGTTTAAAAGCCATGGGAATGAATATTCACTCATTTGCGGGCATTGCGGGAATGATTATGGCCTTTCATTTAACAGGGCGATATATAGAAGCAAAAGCCAGAGGAAGATCTTCTCAGGCTATTAAACGTCTAATGTCCCTGGGGGCAAAAAAAGCGATTATCCTAAAAGAAGGACAAGAAATTGAAATCGCGGTGTCCAGCGTTCATGTGGGTGACATCATGGTGGTGAAGCCGGGAGAGAAAATCCCCACTGATGGTTTAATCGTTAAAGGTGAAAGCGCCGTGGATGAATCAATCGCCACTGGCGAATCCCTGCCGGTAAATAAATCAAAAGGGGACAATGTGATTGGCGCCACCATTAATATAGATGGGTCGATAAGGGTAGAGGCGACTAAAATAGGGAAAGATACATTTATCTCCCAAATGGCAACGTTGGTAGAAGAAGCACAAACAACCAAAATTCCCATTCAGGCATTTGCAGATCGCGTTACCGCTATTTTTGTTCCAATTGTATTGGTGTTGGCAACGGCAACCTTTACGGCCTGGAGAATGTCTCCAGAGTTTATGCAAAGCGGGATGGCTGTATTTGTGAATATTTTCCCCTGGGGAAATCTGGACGCATCCCCTACAACTATGGCTATATTTTCCGCCGTAGCCGTTTTGGTTATTGCCTGCCCCTGCGCCTTGGGGCTCGCCACACCCACTGCCCTTATGGTAGGGAGCGGTAAGGGCGCAGAAAACGGTATCCTAATTCGAAACGGTGCCGCAATTCAAAGAATGAATGAAGTCACCACAGTCGTATTTGATAAAACTGGCACCCTTACGATGGGGAAACCCAAAGTGACCCAAGTAAAACCCCTAAGTGGCATTGGAGAAAATGACCTCATACGGATGGCGGCTAGTATCGAAAAACATTCTACACACCCCCTAGGGGTCGCCATTGTTCAATTGGCAGATGAAAAACAAATTGGCTTAGACGAGGCGGTTAATGTACAGGCAAGCGCAGGAAAAGGAATATCGGGGACTTTTGGAAGCGGTATTATTAAAGTGGGGAGTGCAGACTTTGTTGGGTTTAATGACGAGTTAAACGAAAAGGGGTCTCAGGTGTTCATCGCGGTGGATGATACAGTTTACGGTGTTTTTATATTGGCAGATGAAATGAAAGCAAACGCCAGCCAGGTCATTCAACGATTAAAATCAAACCACATTAAGACCGTTATGCTTACAGGGGACAAACAAGAAACAGCTGATTTATTGGCCAAACAAATTGGTATCGATGAAATATATGCGGAAGTGCTGCCGGAGGATAAAACCCATATTATACAAACCCTGCAGGAGAACGGTGAAATCGTATGTATGCTGGGAGATGGTATCAACGATGCACCCGCCATTGCCCAGGCAGATGTTGGGGTGGCCATGGGAACAGGGACAGATATAGCCATGGAAACAGGAGACATTATATTGGTGAAAGGGGACCTGCTGAAGCTTAATCAATCATTTTCACTGGCAAAAAAAACGTTTCGGAAAATCAGGCAAAATCTGGTTTGGGCTAGTATTTATAATTGTATTGCCATTCCACTGGCGATTTTCGGCGTACTTCACCCTGTTTTAGCCGAGGCAGCCATGGCGATTTCTTCTATAAATGTGGTGGGAAATTCCAACCGTCTCCGTCGAGAAACGCTGTGATTTACACCGCTAAATTACCCAACTTATTATTATAAAAAAAAGTTTGCACATCCACAATTAAATGTTAGTTTCCCGCCAGAGGTAAGAGGGGATAAGTGTGTTTTGCGCACAAAGAGCCCCTATAAACAAACAAATTAAAAATTAAATAAAAGTTTATTTACTTAATTAACGTGGAGAAACTCATGAAAAGAATAACGTTAATACTGATGTTATTGATACCTGCATTTCTATTGTCACAAACGTCTGGAAAATTGAGTGGCATAGTTAGCTCTGATGGAGAGCCGCTTGTTGGTGCAAACATTCTAATTAGTGGCACATCCTACGGTGCGGCGTCAGACGTCTCCGGACAATATTATCTTGTGGATGTACCTGTGGGGACCTATACTGTAGAAGTACAATACATCGGTTATAAAAAACTCGCGATTGAAGCTGTTCGTGTAAATGCGAACTTAACTACGGAGTTGAATTTCAATCTTGAAGTCGCTGCTGTGGAGGGGGAAGAAATTTCTGTCACCGCGGAACGGCCATTGATTCAGAAGAATGCTACAAACAGTACTGCTATTATAGATCAAGAAGTAGTTAAGGCATTACCTATACGTAACGTTGGTGATATTGTTGCGCTTCAGGCGGGGGCTGTGGGTGGAAACATTCGTGGTAGCAGATCAACAGATAATGCCTATTATGTTGATGGTGTCTTAATGAAAAACGATTGGTCGGGGGGCAACTTGGTTGCATCCCTTTCCCAAAAAAGTATGCAGGAAATTGCATTTCAGGCAGGCGGTTTTTCCGCAGAATACGGTGGTGCAAATGGGGGCGTTGTTAATGTTGCCACTAACTCTGGCGGTGAAAAAATCGCCGGTTCCGTCGAATATTTATCTGATTTAGGATCGACATCTCCCGGTACCGATCCAAATGCATTGTATAGTTATGGCAAAAACCTTGTTAATATTAGTGTTGGCGGCCCTATTACAGATAATATTCGATTTTTTACAATGATTGAACAGGATAAAACTGACGATGCTTCGCCGTCGTTTACGCCGGTTCCTTTTATGGATCGAGAAGTTATGACTCAAGCCCAATTCGTATCCAATGGATATGATACTCTTTATACATGGGAAAAAGGAGATTATCCTTCTGACATTTTACATTACGAGCGGATTATTCGCGACAACCAAACAAATAGTGATAGTCTAAATGCCGGTGTCGCGAGTTATGACACCACCCATATTTTAGGGTCTAACTATCAACGTCTTTACGGCAAAAAACGATCGGGTTCAAATCAAAAAACAACGTTAACGGGGAACTTGTTGATGGATCTCCGCCCGTTCCGCTTTAAGGTTGGCTTTGCTCGCTATGATTACACATCAAATCCGTATTCCCATGGCAGCCATGCGTTGAACTGGGACGCAAACAGCTACCAATACGAATCGCTGAATAATGTCTTTTACTTAAATGCCACCATGAGTTTGAGCCCAAAGTCTTATGTAAAAGCGATTGCGAGTTTAAGCAACTACTCCCAGCAGTATTTTAATAATAATTTCACGCCGGGGACAAAGGATGATGCAAGGACATCTGACTTTGAAAAGTACGGTGTTCGGACTACGACTGCAGACAGTTATAACTACTACCTGCGCGATCATGGTAAAAACCCACTTTCTATGCAGGACTTGGTATATAAAACCAATTATGGGTCCCAGCGCAGTAGCTATACGCAGTCATTTCAAGACCGTACAGGCTTACGGTTGGATTATTTAAATCAAGTAGGCGTTCATGAGGTGAAAGCCGGATTTGAGTATTACAATACGCAACTCAATCGCTATGCCATTTCTCAGGCGTTTGAAATTGCTCAAAAATCAGGTCTATTGGACGTTAACCATGACGGGAGTGTGAGTACAGCAGAAGTTGGTGACCAAAATAACGATGGTACCATCAATACAGCAGATTATGATCTCTGGCGCTTTTATACCTACCGCAATGCTTATGTAGATAACCTAGGGTATGATATTTTTGGTGAAAAAACATCTGACTATGGTTTCGATAAACATGGATCGGCGCCTGGAAAATCCGTCACCAATCGTTTTTATGTTCAAGACAAAATTGAGCTGAAAGATGTTGTTGTGCAAGTTGGGCTCGCTTTTGAATCGTGGAATCCAAACACTATGGCCCCCGATTCAGATGGCGATGGTGTGGGTGATGCAGAAGGGTTTCGCAATATACACCTCAAAACAGGTCGGATTGACAAATCAGGGTCGCAGACAGGTTCCTTGAAATGGGAAAAGGTCGCCACTCATAGCGCCATCCTTCCTCGGGTAGGTTTCTCATTTCCAGTGACAGATCGTACTGTTTTTCGGGCAAATTATGGAACTTACATGCAGGCCCCGGCCCTATCTTATGTTTACCTAACTGATAGCGGATTAACTGCGAACGCGACCCAGGGAAATATGACAGTGTCAGAAAACCCGGCCATTAAGCCTGAGCGATCAACGCAATACGAAGTTGGGGTTGCACAGCAAATTGGAGAATATGCCGCAGTAGAAATCACTGGTTTCTATAAAGAATCACGTGACTACCTCATGATGAAAAACCATGAAGAGATCGATGGGCAATCGGCGTTAATGAATGGTGCAAAAACAAATTGGGCTCAATATATGAATGGAGATTATGGTACTACCCAAGGGTTTACAGCAAGTTTGTCAATGCGTAGGATAAATGGCGTTTTGGCTCAGGTTAACTATTCATACATGACAGCACGCGGTACAGGTTCTTCTCCCGGCCAGAACTTTACCATAGCTTGGATTGGTGGTACTTACCCAGTTACAATTAACAGGTTAGATTTTGACCAGCGACATACTGGGAATGTTGTTCTGGATTACAGAAATCCATTAGGGTTTGGCGTGAATGCAGTTTATTCCTTTGGGAGTGGTCAGGCCTATACGCCAGCCGTTTCCCAAAGTGAAGTATTTGGCCGTGGTTGGGGGATTCCTACAGCAGCCATTAATTCAGGTTCGAAACCATGGACTGCTCGGATGGATTTAAGAGCAGACTATAATCTGAACGTCGGCGGCACCGATCTCAGTGTGTATCTCTTAGTGAAAAATGCACTAAACAGAGAAAATGTTTACTCTGTTTATGAAGGAAGCGGACAAGTTGCTAACGATGCCTGGCTGGAAACAGCTGAGGGCCAAACTTGGATAAAAGGTCAAGAAAAAGAGTTCCCTGCAATTTCCAAGGCCAATGGTGGCCCTGGCGCAGAACAGCTTTACCTTGATCGTCTCGCGACCCCCGGACGTTGGGGAACGCCCCGTACCGTTCGATTCGGTATTCAGATCAGTATTTAAATTAAACGAAGGTGAAAAAAATGAAAGTTTTAAAAAATTTCGCAATAATTCTATTATCGTTCAGCATAGCGATGCCGGTTTTTGCAGGGGAGAAGAAGGGGAAAGTAAAACTTCCTTCCCTATATAAATCATACGTAGAAGTCACAGGTGAGTTTGACGGTAATCGGGTTAGAAACGATATGGAAAACAACGGCTTAATTGTTTCCGATTTTTCCGGCCACTCTGGTATGGAATGGCCGAAAGAGAACCATACGTATTCCGTGTATGCTTCTTCGATCTGGTTTGCAGGAAAAGTAGATGGTGAAATTCGTACAGCTGCTGGGGATTACTCTGCTGAAATGATGCCGGGCCCTTGGGGGTCAGATCCCGGTGCGGCTACACATAAGTTTTACAAAGTAGACAAAGCTGATTTGGCAGATCCATTAAGTAGTGACGATTTCCAAAATTGGCCTGTTGATTTAGGAGCACCTTGGGTGGATGTGGATGGCGATGGCGTTTATTCCCCATTACCAGGTGGTCCCGATCACCCAGAGTTTGTCGGTGACCAAGTAATGTGGTATGTCGCCAATGACGGCGCACCGGGAACGCATGGCCTTTTTGGTACACTTCCTCTTGGGTTAGAGGTTCAGTTTACCATGTTTGGATTTGATCGTCCTGATGTTTTTGGCGATATGATGTTTTTCAAAGGTTTGGCGATTAACAAAGGTGGCAATACAATTGAGGATATGTTCATTGGTCTCTGGTCCGACCCGGACTTAGGTGATGCGGGTGATGATTTTGTTGGTTGTGACACAACGCTAAGTCTTGGTTTTTGCTGGAACGATGGTGTTGATTCTGAATACGCCAGTTATTCCGGAGGAACGCCTGCAGTTGGCTATGACTTTTTCCAAGGACCAATTGTCGCATCTGCAGGAGATACGGCCCTGTTCATGGGAAAAAAGAAACCTGGGTATAAAAATCTGCCCATGTCTTCCTTTTCAAAATATATAAATGGAGATGCAGTATATACTGATCCCAATGATGCAGTAGAATTGTACAATTATATGTTGGGATTTAAAAAAGATGGATCACCCTTTCCTGATGAAGCGAGCGGTGGGTCTAAGTTTGTTCACCCCGGCGATCCTGCATCAGATACGGGCCCAAATGATACGGAGTATGTTGATTCTGATATTCATGCTTCTGGCGACAGACGGTTTGTTATGAATGCCGGTCCGTTTACCATGGCCCCAGGGGATACCCAGGAAGTGGTATTTGGTGTTATGCATGCAGCTGCAGGATCTGCTAAAAAATCAGTTACATACTTGAGACAAGTAGATGCGCTTGCACAACTTGCTTATGATATACAGTTTGCGCTTCCAGAGTCTCCTGCGGCACCGACTGTAACAGCAACAACATTACCGGAAGAAATCATTTTCACATGGGATGATGCTTCTGAGTCATATAATATCGAAGATGTTATTGACAAAGTTCCCGTAGCATCAGCGTTTGATACAACTTTTGGAACAGGATATTTCAGCGAAGGTGAATTAGCCGGATTATTAGATGGATATACTGTGTTAGATACATCTTATGCCAATGCAGACAGTTCGGTGATTTATACAGTACAATATGTAGCAGCGATTGATACATCCTTTCTGGGTGAAAACACATTTTTCAAATTTGAAGGATACAATGTTTATCAATTAGAAACGACTTCAGGTGCAGGTGCAAAAAAACTAATTGCAACCTATGATCTGAAAAATGGTATCACAGAAATATATGATAATGTCTTTAGTGCCTCTTTAGGTGAAGTCATAAACATACGAACCCAATTTGGTTCGGACTCGGGGATTAAACGCTCTTTGGCAGTCTCGAAGGATGCCCTGAATGATGGAATTGCCTTAAAAACAAATCGTGAATACTATTTTGCGGTAACCTCTTATGGGTATAACCCCTATGGAATTCCAAAAACCCTTGAGAGTCCTTTATCAATTATGGCTCTTCGACCTCAGTATCCAGAAGGTGTATTGACTGACTCGCTTACAGCTTCGGGCACAGTGGGTACAGCGACGCACACCAGCGGTGCATCGGATGGCAGTGTAAATGCAACGGTAGTTGTTTCTACAGCCATTACTGGAGATGATTATGTGGTCACTTTTAGCGATACTCTTCCCGATGGGTCAAAGGTGATAAATTGGTCTGTTACTAGTGGTGGAACTGTTGTTAGTCCCAACAATACAATCCAAGGTGGTTTAGACTTTGCCACAGTAAAACCTGTGGGGACAGGAGCAAATCCAATTATTGATGGACTGCTGTTTGAAGTTAATGGACCGCCATTAGAGTTCAAAGATTTTCGGTTAGTTGCCAATGCAGCGGGTGCTGTAGACCCAGCAGCTCGCGCAAGTGCAAGCTGGCGTGGATATCCTTCCTTGTCTGATCCTGGTGGGAATTATCCCGGCGACCAAATGTCTTTATCTTCTTCTTGGTGGTTTCTTGCTACTAATTCAACGTCAAGTTATGCCTACGAAAAGTTTATTGGGTATGTCACTCGATATGCTGGTGGCTATGGTAATCCTGATGGTGGAATTGGTGCACTCATCCCTGATGACTTTGAATTTCGCTTTACTGAAAAGGGGAGTAAAATGTTTGATTGGTGGGGAACCGAATTATTATCAGACAGCCCATTAGAAATATGGAATATTGGTGATATTTCAGATCCGTCTGATGATTTCCAAATGTTTGCAATTTTTGATGATGCCAATGGCAATGGCGTATGGGATTTGCAACAAAAAGATAGCCCAATGTCTGGCGCTTCGAATGATCCCATGACAGAAGGACTTTATATATTGGAACATATGGACAGAGCACCAGGAACAGCTGGTTATGATGCGCTCGTAGCAGCTTTTACGGCGGATCCTATGCATGGCGGTAATTATCCATGGGCAAGCGGACCTGGCTTACCTCTTGCCGGGGCAGGACAAACTTCACGCGCCATGATGATGAATATTGCATTTATCGATTGGAATGGTGGTGATGTAACAGCTGACCCATGGGTCACAAAATCACCATATCCTGAAACGGGATCAGTTTTCCAAATGATTACGACCAAACCCAATAGCGCTTCTGATGTGTTTACAGTTCAGACAGGGGATATGAAACCACAAGCAAAAACAGTTGCAGTTTCAGATGTAAGCGTATGGCCCAATCCATACTTTGGTTATAATCCGGAAGAAAGAAATCCTGTAGACCAACAAATGCATTTCACACATCTGCCTGAATCAGGTAGTTGGAAAATTCGCATTTTTGATTTGGCTGGAAACCACGTTCGTACAATTAATGGATCAAACGTTGGCGATGGATCTCAATTCTCTGTATGGGATTTGAGAAATGATTTCGGAGTTCCTGTCGCGAGTGGTATGTATTTAGCGCATGTGGAATCCGGTAGTGAATCAAAAATTCTTAAATTGGCAGTTGTTCAGCCTGAACAACGCCTGGATCGATATTAAACGAAGATAGTGAGGAAGTTATAATCATGAAAAATACTACAATAAAGGTCTTCCTAAGCAGTGTCTTCCTAATAGGCGCATTATCAGCTGGGACGATTAAATCTCAAGGACAAGCAGGAGCAACCCAGCTCCTCATTCCTGTCGGTGCCTTATCCATAGCCACTTCTGGAGCCAATGGTGCGACAGTTTTGGGTGTAGATGCACTCTATCTTAACCCCGCTGGTATTGCGGGATTTATAGGGGGATTTCAAGGAACCGCTTCAACAATGAGTTATATAGGAAATATTGATATTTCCAATGCAGGGTTTGTTACGAATCTAGGAGCAAGCGGCTCATTTGGTATTTCTGTAAAATCTCTAGACTTTGGAGATATTCCAGTTACGACAGCTCAGGCGACTGAAGGAACCGGTGAAATGTTTTCACCTAATTTTCAGACAGTCACGGCAACATATGCAAAATCATTTGCAGATCGGGTTCGTTTTGGTGCCTCATTGAAACTAGTTTCTGAACAAATCATAAATACAAAAGCAAGTGGTACTGCCATTGATATGGGTGTCCAATATCGATTTGCAAATTACCCACTGGCTATTGGCGTTACGCTGAGCAATCTTGGTAATCGCATGGAGTATGAGGGATCAGACTTAGAACAGACCTTAACGCCTTCGGAATCCCAGTCTGGATCAAGCGTAGAACGATTCCGGGTGAAAAGTGAAGCCTTTGATTTGCCGGCAAAACTGAATGTGTCGCTAAATTATGCTGCTATGGATGGATTGAATCTTATGTGGGCCTTTACAAATAATTCATTTTCAGCAAATACACAAAGTTTTGCTGCTAAGTATTCATTTGGACCCGCATGGGTGGCTGGTGGAATGGAATCCCGTTTAGTTGGAGATTCCAAACCATCAGAAATTTCGAAGGATAATTGGAGTGAGGCCGAATCTGAAGCTAAAAATAATCTTTTTGGCGCAACATTTGGTGCTGGTGTGACTGTTCCGGTTGGTGGTATGAACATAGGTATCTCATATTCAATGCGGTCACTTGCCCGATATTTTGAATCAAATCAAGTCATGCAGTTATCTGTAGAGTTTTAGAAAAAAACAAAAACAAATTATCAGATAAAAAAGGCCCTGTGTTTACAGGGCCTTTTTTATTTATTCAATAGTTATTTAAAAATGGAATTTAATAGAGGATAAAGTTTTTTGTAGGACATGTTCTGCCCAAAGTAATATTCGCCCTTAGCGTCTTGTAATATCAATTCCCAGTGGAGGTGAGATTCTTCTCGCGTCCCCATTGTGCTGGGTTTTGTCCCCGTATTGCCGGATTGGGCAAAAACATCTCCTCGTTTTAGTTTATATCCCGGTTTTATTTTTTTGTTTATATGGGATAAATGCGCATAAATGGTAATCGCACGAAATCCCGGAAAAAGATCGAACCCATGATCGATAAAGACAGCTTTCCCTAGTAAAATATTATTAAAAATATCGGAAGGTGTGCGACCTAATTTTGCAGCTCTTTTTAAAACGTCAACTCTGAATTCTGCAGGTATTTCCTTGTAATTTAAATCAGAACGTGAAATTATGCCATCTGCAACAGCCCTAACGGGTGTTCCCCAATTAGAGAAAAAGTCAATACCACGATGAACACCTGATCGATAAGCTCTGGGGGCATTTGGCAACCGTGAAGCTTTTTTAGGAATATACAGCCCTTCACACGGAAGCATTAATAAGGTTTTGGGAATTAATAAAGAAAAATCGGGAATATTACCGCCCCTATCAAATAATGGTTCCATAGGCGCACCCACCCCTATTTTTGATAAACTATAGCGAATTTGGGGTAACACAACGCTTGTGTCTACAGAATAGGTAATCACGGACCTGTTCTTTTTGTTTTCTATATGGGTTAAGGAAGGATATAACATTTTGTTCGTTAGGGTTTCAGTAAGATAATCACCTAACATTGTGCGCGTTGAATCATGTAATTCTGGTTGGATACTATTGAGAAACGTTTCCCATGAAATAGGTTGTTGTGCAATTTTGGATAATGAATCCAATCCTATGAGTAATGGATCAATGGTAAGTATAGTAGAATAACCATCATCGGATTTGACAATAGAAGGGGTGATAATTTCAACCGCCAAATCCTCTTTAGAAATATTTGGGTTCATTGGTGGGGTACAGGCCAAAATTCCCCATATAAGTAAAAATAAAATTTGTTTCACCGATTTAACTCAGGTTTGTAATTGCGTCAATCCCATCAATATATATTTGATCAGGTGGACCGATAATAGTTGAATGGCAAATATCGGAGAAGATTGATGATGTCTCATCTAAATCATCAAACCCATTTGAAAAGAGCAATTGAATTGTAGAAATATCTGAAGCCTTTATGGCATCTAATATTGAGTATTCATATCGGGCCCAGGCCATTGGCGCAAAAAGAAAGCCATCAGCCCAATTACGATTACGTTGGATAATATTTATCGCCTGAAAGGCCTTATGAGTTTGAATGATCTTAAGGGTGTGATCCGTATTACGGACATGACGACGCAGGGCGGTATTGATCTTATCCAGAGTGATTCGTTTGCCTCCTTGAGCGGACATTGTACCGAGAAGATTAAGATTTGGACCGTGTAGGATAAGAATATTCATATTCGGAAAACAGGTAAAAATCGCCTGAATTATAGCGTAAATTTACAATCACAGTTTCTTGAAGGTGGGATACATTTTATCATCTTTGATTTTATTCGGGGAAATATGCATATAGCAAAAAAATTCTTCACAATCTATACACTCCTTTTAACCTTTATCGTTGGGCAGGTGCAGACAATTACCGGTTATGTAATTGATGGCCGGACAAATCAGCCTATTATTGGGGCGAATATACTTGTTGTTGGCACAGAATCAGGATCTTCTTCAGATGAGGCCGGAAAATTTTCCATCAAATGGTCTGGAGTTTTCCCAATCAAGGTTAAAATCACTCATATCGCCTACGAAGCCTTGGAGCAATCCATTAACAATAGCGGCACTTATTCATTCCGTTTAAACCCCACTGTTTTAGAGGGACAGGAAGTTAATATTACCGGTTCCCGGGGCGAAGCTGAAAAGGATATTTCCAGCGCAGTGGAAATCGTTACGGTGCGGAAAGCTGAAATTCGCGGTATACGGGATATCAGTGAAGTCCTGCGGGAAATGGAAGGGGTTACGATCGCCACATCCACAACGGGAGAACAACGGGTGAGTATTCGGGGGAGCAATCCCAACGAAGTGTCCGTTTATCTGGATGGTATAAAAATGAATCGTTCCCTAGACAATGAAGCCAATTTGGCCCTGATTGACCTGACAGATCTGGAGCATGTAGAAGTGGTTCGTGGGGGTGCATCTACATTGTTTGGCGCTGGTAATTTTGGTGGTGTCGTACTGATGCGATCTAACAAACTGGACCATAACTACTTTCAGGTATTGAGGAGTATAGGTATCACCAACAAGAGTGATCAGGATTTGTCCGGTGCAGTTTCAGTGAAAGCTGGCCCTATGTCTTTAGGTGGTCGATTTTCTGGGAAGTCGAGGCTCTACGACGGCCGCACGCTGTATACAACTTTGTTCGAAAATTTTGCCACTGAAATTGAAACAGAAAAGTTGGCTGGAACCGTGCGTTTTATTCAGCAGGAAAATACTATCGAATTTAAATCTGGTGGAATACGTTCAGCGGATAAAATGGATTCCCATCAATTTCGCTTAAAAGGGGATTTGCCTTATTTCAAAGGATTTGACCTTCAGTGGGGCCGTAGAAACTGGTATTGGAATGACCAGTTCTTTACCAATGTTTCCCGCATTCTTGAAGATAGTTCGTCCACAATGCGCCTGTCAAAATCATTCGAATGGAAAAATTTAAATGGTACAATTCAAGTGGAGGAGGATAGACAATATTTTGCCGGTAATCAAATTTTCACCGACAGTTATTCATCCCGGAATTGGACTGATGTGGCTGAATTGCGACAACGGGACAGGGGTTGGGCCGGCGTTTTGCGTTTCGACCAAAAGAATCCCGTAAGTGACATTGATTTTGTTCGTTTCGAATTGGGAACGCGCTCCAGTAAATCTATCTATGATCATGACCAGGAGATTATGGTTTATGACAGTACCGTTTTCAAAGAGCGAATCCTCTACAATATCCAGGAAAACACACCCCTTAAAACCTATCGATTGGGAATTTCTGCCGAGGGTAGAATGGCCACAGGAAACAAGTTCAGCCTTTTCTTCAATCAGGGAAGTAATCACAGGACGCCCACGCTGAATGATAGGTTTCTGTGGGGAATAGGCTTGGATCAATTGCAAGATTATTATACGCGGTTGCAGCGTACACAGCCATCTCACCCAGAGGCCCAAGCGGTTCATGAGCTTAAGATTCAGGATGTGAAACAAATTTTGGCATTAATGATGGGCGGGTTAAAACGAGAATATGTAACTACCACAGAATTGAGCGCAAAATTAAAAGCGGATCAATTAAATACATCTGTTTTTACAAGCATGGAAGTTGGTCTTGGTATTTTCCGAAATTCATACTTGGATAAGGTGGCTTACCGTGTGATTCCTGGAGAACTCTTAGCCCCATTCAATACAACTACGGCTTGGATGAACGGTCTAGAGGTTAGCGCAAAATCCTATGCCTGGGACAACAGTTTTCAAATGGGTTTGAATATGATGTGGCTTTCTCCCAGCGACGCCAACGTATTCCCGGATAAACCATCCAGCCGAAGCAATTTTATAGCAGATTACAGGAAAGGGTGGGTGCATATTAACCTGAGCCATATTAAACAGGGGCCCCAGAAATATATGCGGGGCGGTGTCCTATTAAACCAAGATGAAGTCATTAGCAACACCAATGTTACCGTCAGCTTGAATAAAAGATTTTGGCTCCTGGATTTTACCCTGAGTTATGCTGTAAGAAATCTTTTTTCAAACACGGCTGTTATCGTGGACGCCAACAATATTTCTCCCGACGGATCCTTTAATTATTACGATGCTCATCGTCGATTATTATCATTTAAAATCAATCTAGCAGAGTCAAAATAATTATGTCGAAATTAACTTTTATCCTATTATTTATCTTCGGAATTATGAGCTGTGAATCTTTTAATTCTAAAGAAGAAAAGGAAGCACCGTTTACCTTAGCGATTGACCACAATATTACACGCATTACGGATTCAGCTTATGTGAACCTAACTTGGGATGAAATAAGTATTCTGGGGTTTAATCGCTGGGTTATCGAACGAAAAAAAGAGGGTGAAACACGGTGGTTTATAGCAGGTGAAATTGATAGCCGTTTAACGACGAATTTTCAAGACGTAATCTTTGACGACGAAAACCTATTGTACCGCGTTGCCGTGGAAGATACCAATGGTAATATGAAATGGGCCGAAGCAACCATTGAAATTCCGAAGACCAAATATCTAATGGTCCCAAAAGAACAACGTACACCTAAAATTGCTTTTGAAACACCATTGATTGATGATGGTGATTCCATTTTTGTAAGTTTTGGGGAATACCATGATGCTTTGAAAATGATGGGAAAAAATGTGGTGATAAAATCCATGGAAGGATATAATAATACCTTTTTATTCCATCGTGTGGAAATGAGTGAGGGCACACTTAATGGTTTTTCCATTTCTGATGGTCTTGGTGCAGAAAAGGACAATGGCGGCGGAATTAATGCTATGGGAGATGCGGTTATTAAAAATTGTTTTATTTGGAATAACCGCACCGGTCAGAACGGCGGCGGCATATTTTTGAAGGATAAAGCATCATTATTTAATTCAATTTTATATTCTAACTATTCTGGAGTTTCAAATCATAATCTATATATTTCAAATGCAAGCGGCAGTGTGATCAATAATACATTTGTGTTAAGCGATGCAGATGAGGGCAACAATGTAACCGCCTATAACCTAAAATCGGGGTTTATATTTTTGAACAATATAATGCTTTATGGAACCACCTTTGCACTAGATACAACTATCACAAGCCATAGTTCAGTTATCATTGATTATTCCAGGATGGATTCAGTTTCTATTTCAGGGCCAAACCTGATTATGGATGACCCAAAATTAATTGGTCTTGATCTTAGGCCCCCCGCATTTTTCCTTTCTAAGGACTCACCCTGTATACATGCCGGGCATCCGGATGAAAAATATAATAATCTAGATGGATCCCGAAATACAATGGGCGCTACAGGGGGCCCCGGGGGTCAGTTAGAATGAAAATAAAACTAAGCATAATTTTTTTTTACACCATTTTTATTGGATGTGATAAAATATTCGATACAAAACCATCGAATAATAATAATCTTTTTGTTGTTGAAGCAGAAATGGATGGAAATAAAGTTGTAACCTCCCTCAATGTAACAATTTCTTGGGATGAGATTATGGTTGATAAGTTTTCCCACTATTTGGTTGAAAAACGAAATCTGGGTAGCACATGGTCTATCATGAAAAAAATTGAAAACAAGATTCTCACCAAACTTAACGACAAGATATTTGATGATGTAAATGTTGATTATCGAGTGGGTGTTTTTGATGAAAGCGGAAATGTTCGCTGGGCTCAAACCACATTAGAAGTTCCACCCACAACCTATGTTTTTGTCCCTGACGAATATAGCAAAATTATTTCTGCTTACAATTCACACGTTATAGATGATGGGGATACTGTTTTGGTCAATCCTGGACAATATGATGAGTATTTGCTATTATCTAATAAAAATGTAACAATTCAGGCCGTGGAAGGATTCGAACAAACCACGATCAATGGTTACCCCAACTCACTATATGCTACCTTAAGAATTTTTAACGGTTCTGTGGAAGGATTTACTGTAAGAAGCGGACATTCAGATGAGAACGGTGGCGGTGTTTATTTAAACCGAACAGGTAGGTTAAAAAATTGTTTTATTACTGAAAATATTGCCGAAAAAAATGGTGGTGGTGTTTACCTAACAGGTGAAGCTTCCCTATATAATAACATATTTGAAGCAAATATCAGTGGAGGCAATGGGTTGAATCTATTTATCTATAACGCTTCAGGATCCATTATTAACAATACATTTGTTTCCAATGCAGACACATCACGCAAAGCGAATATTTATTTTACAGGAAATAATGAAGGATTGAACTTCCAGAATAATATTGTTTTCGGCTCAGATCCGGGCTTTGCTGCACTGGGAAAAGAGAATATTGCTGGAGTAAATGTAAAGTACTCGCTGATGGATTCCATATTTTATTTACAGTGTAGTCCAATTCGTCGTCAAGTTTATTGTGATTCGACCATTGCATTCATGGATTCAACAAATATTGTTAATAATCCGTTATTTGTCGGTTTCAATAACGGTAATGATTATTTTGATTATAGTGTGCAGTCAGGATCCCCGTGCTTGCATGCAGGGAATCCCAATGAAGTATATTTTAATAAGGATGGTTCCCGAAATACCATGGGTTTTACCGGAGGACCCAATGCAAGGTGAATTATCGCATTGGGACCAAATGACCGATAATATAGCCGATAATTATTCCAGTCAATAACGCCAATGTTAAAACGCGAGATTTGGTGAATTCAGCACGATATCCTTTTTTAATTGCGACGGCACCCACAAAATACCCCAACGCATTCAATATCCAGAAAAATGGGATGGCAAACACTTTGACAATAAATGGGCCGATTAATGGGACCGCAGCGATTAATACAGCCAACCCAGCAAACGCTTGGGTGAAAATACCAATAACAACGGTACCAAAAAGAACAACTTTCTCATCGATCCCCAGCTTTAAGGCGACACCAATTGCTATAATAATTGCTGTCCATATTAAAATGGGCCGTTGGTAGGTTTTGAAAAATGGTTGCGTAGTCATTGAATAAGAATTTCGAAAGGGAAGCCGTTTGCATTCATTTCTACCCGGATTATACGATGATTTCCATTTTGTTCCACCCAGATTTGACGAACACCATCAGGGTTCGAAACATATTTCATTAAACGGTCAGTATCGGTTAAAAACCCCCCTGTTTCATCTATGCCTTTTAAGTCTAATCTAAAATGATTACATATTATATTTTTGGTTCCAATTTTTATTTCTTCAGTACCTGACCACAGAAACCGTCCCAACATTGACTTCCCCTCGTGATCAACCTCAAACCATTGCGTATCTAATAATTCATAAGGTCTGTTCATAATCATAGCCAGCATGGTAAATAATGTTTGAGTAGAATCCAATCGAGGTCTGAATTCTTTCTTGTGTTTTAATAACCCATCATTTAATTCAAATAGCGGTTTTTGCGTAAAGGTTCCTTGTTTGATATTCTTTTGAAATGAAATTAATCCATAGTGGGTTGTATCAAAATAAGTCCAATATGTGTTATCTGACGGCCAGATAAAATTAACAATTCCAGTTGTTTTAAACTGCAGATTAATGGAATCAGGTTTTATTGTCAAATGGGCATCTGCTACGGAGAATCCATATACTTTGGCAGAATAATCCTGACTGAATATTATGGTGCTAAAAAGAGAAAAAAAGAGTTTCCTGCGCATGACAGGTCACAATCAGGTAATACCAAGAAAAGATCCTGCAATCCAAAAATAAAGGGCAACGCCCAGAATATCAATGGCAGTTGTCACAAAAGGGCCTGTTGCCACAGCAGGATCAATATCAAAGCGGTTGAGAATTAAGGGGACCAGGGACCCAATCGTTGCTGCAATAATCATGGACGCACAAATGCTTAAGCCCACAACAAGTCCCAACAATGGGGATACATCCAAAAATTGAAAAATGGCAAAAATGCCTAAAAGGATTCCGTATAAAACGCCCAGAATAAGACCGACGCGGATTTCTTTTAATAAAATTTTTACTGAATTTTCTAACCCAACACGTCCCGTGGCCAATCCACGGACAATGATGGTGGAAGACTGGGTACCTATATTACCACCCATACCGATAATCACTGGAATAAATGCAGCCAAGACGATGGTGCTCTGAAGAATATCATCAAAAATACCAATAATGAATGCGGCCAGAATACCCCCAGCCCAACTGGCAAAAAGCCAAGGAAACCGCATGCGTGCATTATCCCAAGAAGATTTTAATAAAATCTCACGGTCTTTACCTGCACCCACCATTTGTAAAAAGTCTTCAGTGGCTTCCTCGCGAATGATATCCACAACATCATCTACTGTGACAATACCCAACAATTGATCTTCTGAGTCAACCACAGGTACCGCAAGAAAATTATATTGAGATACAATTCGCGCCACTTCTTCTTGATCTGTTTCAGGTCTGACAGCATGTACCTTACGAGACATAATATCTTCCAATAGAGTTTCACTTGATGTTGTAACTAAATCCCGTAAAGACACAACCCCTGTCAATCGACCATCATTATCTACGGCATACAGATAAAAAACCATCTCGGCTTCTTCTTGATCCTGAAGTGCGGCAATCGCGTCAATTGCTTTGGTCTCTTCGTGGAGTGTAAACACATCTGTATACATAAGAATTCCCGCGCTGTCTTCGGGATAGGCCATTATTTCTTCAAGCTTTTCTTGTTCTTCAGCTTGGAGAAGGTCAATGACGGCGGTAGCATAATCTTCATCCATCAACCCCATAAGGTGGGCCGTTTCATTTGAGCTGGCCTCTTCTAAAATATCGGCAATGCGCTGTGGCGTTTCCTGCTGCAGAAGGCGAGTGGTAATGGCTTCATCTAGTTCGTTTAAAAACTCTACCGTTTCTTCTGATGGTTTCATCATAGAAAAAATTGTATCTTGTTCTTCATCAATAAAATACCGAAAAGTGAGAGCCATGTCTGCCGGGTGTGTTTTGCCAATCAACTTAATAATATTAGATTTAGCATGACGCCGAAGCAATCGCCTAAATGTGTCCCGGAGAATGGTAATTTCTGTATCGAACATTTCTTTTTTCATTTTTTATCTCCCGCGGGGTTTTTCAGTTGTTTAAATCCTACCCAAAAAGAAGCAATAGCTAATAAAAATATTATGGGATTTATATGCCCATGCCATACAATAATGGATTCAAAAGAATCACCCATAGATGTAAACAATAAGGATGTCGCATTTATAATTATATGAAAAATAATACTGGGAATGATAGAATTTGTATACCACGCAAGGTATCCTAAAATTACCCCCAACAGATATATTTGAATCATCCAATAAGGATTGAAATGGATGACGGCAAAAAATAAACTTGAGAATAAAACGGCACGGGTAACATCTCCCCATACATCCTCAAGGTATTTTTGTAGAAATCCGCGGAATATAACTTCTTCCCCAATTGGGGCTAACAGGACAATCGTAAACAAAAGTAAAGCCATAGACAGAGGGTTGTCGGGAGTGAGCATTGCTTCAATCTGAAGGAAGGAGTCAGGCATGGGGATAACCATGTCGACTAAAATATTAATTTCATCTGAAATAATCATAGCACCCAGTGATAATAAAATGGTCGAATTAATTATATTTTTTGATACAGGGTTTAACCTTAAGGATTTTTTTAGGGGATATTTTTTTCGTATTAAAAAAAGAACGACAGGGACGACCAAAACACTTTGGCCAATGAACATGGCAATATAGGTAAGAAGGCCCGGCTTATCGCCGGAAAGGATAGACGGATCCAAGGCACTGAATATGGAGCCGATAATCAGGGCTGAGAGGACCGATAAAAAAACGATCCCAAATGCAAACCGTACTGTGTGGGTCTGAGTCATAAGAGTCTGAATCCAACTTGTTCATTATCCGGGAAGTTACGGTATTCTTTATAAACGGAGAAACAAGAGGTTAAGTCGTTAAACAATGGAGTAAAATACCCATGGAAACACCCACATTGAGCGATTCCCCAGTTCCTACTTTTGGTATAGCTATCAATTGATCTAACTCATCGTGTACATCCGAACTAATCCCATGGGCCTCACTTCCCATAACGAGAACCCACTTATCGGGTATTTTTTTGACTGCCAAGATAGAGTTTCCTCGATAATCTGCTCCTAAAACCGTGTAATCAGTAAATGCAGGCAATGGCATGGTTCCAATCCATGAAATATGGAAATGAGCCCCCATGGCACCACGTACAACTTTCGGATTAAATGGGTCTATACAGGCCTCGGACAGCACAATATTATGTATTCCAAACCACAGGGCTGTTCGGAGTATGGTGCCCATATTTCCCGGGTCTGAAATATGATCTAAATATATAAAATTACGATTCATATCTGGAGAATCGAATATTGGTATTTTGCATACGGCCAAGACACCAGGTGGGGTTGTTGAAGGAGACAGCTGTTTCATTTCAGCCATAAGAATAGACTCATTTTGAACCGCGCTAATTGTGTTCATATGGTTGCTATTTTTTTCTGAAAACGCCTCCGTCCAAAAAATGGATTCAATAGAAGCGTTTGCCCTAAGCGCCTCCTGGATAGATCGCAACCCCTCCACGATAAAAAGCCCATGTTCTTCCCTGAACTTTTTTTGTTGGAGCGATCGAATTAATTTAACTTGATTTCGGCTGATCATATTGTGGGCGAAGTAGACTGTTTATTAATGGTTATATTGTATTGCATTGCCAATCACTTCGCTTGATACTCAATTATTCCATTTACGATGGTGTATACTATTTTGGTATCCAAAATATCGCTCTCAGGAATGGTCATGATATCTTGAGATAGTACGGTAAAATCAGCATATTTTCCCACTTGGATTGAGCCTTTAATATTTTCTTCAAAGGCGCCATAAGCAGCGTTAATGGTATAGCTTTTTAATGCTTCAAATCGAGTCATTTTCTGATCTGGTTCAAAACCGCCATCTGGAACGCCACCCAGTGTTTTTCTTGATACACTGGCATAAAAGCTTGCAATAGGATTCACAGGTTCAACGGGCACATCAGTCCCATTTATTATAATGGCGCCAGAATCCATTAATTTTCGCCATACATAGGCACCATCTTTTATTCTTTTTGGTCCCAAGCGATTAATCGCCCAAGGCCGGTCTGAGCTTAAATGGATGGCCTGCATAGAAGGAATGACACCCATTTCTGCAAATCTAGGAATATCTTTAGGATCAATATGCTGGGCATGTTCGATACGCCAACGATGGTCGATATTAGGATTTTCATTAAAGACGTCTTCATATTGATCCAGAACTTCTCGGTTGGCCCGGTCTCCAATGGCATGCGTATTTACCTGGAATCCTTTGGCGAACCCATCGGAGGAAACTTCATAAACATATTCCATGGACTGAGTGGCCATACCCACATGCCCCGGCCGATCTATATAATCATCCAGCAGCCATGCGCCTCTGGAACCCAAGGCACCATCTGCATTCAGCTTAATAGATCGAATCGTTAAATAATCACCACCCGTTCCAATCTCAGGTCCCTTTTCATACCACTCCTCAAGTAAATCCGGATCCCGACTAGTTAGCATAACATAAAGCCGAACTTTTAATTTATTCTTTTTCAGCCCATTTCTGTATACTTTGATTGTGCTTTTGCCAACACCAGCATCTTGAAATGAGGTAATACCATTTTCTAAACTGGCCTGAACGGCAAGATTGAATGCCATTTCAGCATTACCACTCCCCTCTATAGGTACATTGCGACTGATTAAACCCTGAGCGCGTTCATTAAATATACCGGTTGGAGTTCCCTTCAAATCTTTTATGATTTCTCCCCCATCCCCAAAATTGGATTCAGAACTTATACCGGAAATTTCCATGGCTTTTTCATTCGCGAAACCTGCATGGCCGCTGGCGTGTGTTAACCACACAGGATTATTGGGTGAAACGGCACTCAGTTTCTCATGGGTTTGAAATCCTTTCACGATTGTGTTAGGCGTAGATGTCCATTTACTCTGGTGCCACCCGCGGCCCAAAATCCATTTCCCCGGCTCACTCTTTTCTACCGCGGAAGCAACCATATCCACCAGATCATCATAATTAGAAATTGTTGTGAGATCCAGACGCATTTTCGCAAATCCTAATCCCATAAAGTGGCCATGGCCCTCGATAAGCCCTGGAATCATGGTTCCCCTATTTAAATTGACCACCTGAGTTTGGGCTCCAATCCATTGTGAAATTATTCTTTGAGACCCCACGGCAATAATTTTTCCATCCTTAACCGCCACAGCTTCGACCAGTGGATTAAATTCATCTACCGTATATATTTTTCCATTTTGAATGACCATATCGGCTATATCTTTTTCACAACCAATCCATAAAAGTAAAATGATCGGGAATAATGTTATTAATTTGGTATGCAAGGTGACCTCCAATAATGATTTCATAAGGGCAAAGATAATGCCCATAAAGGATTTTCCTCAACAAAATCATATGTTGGACGGGCTTGGTGAACCCGCTAATTTGTCGTTTTAATTTTTGAGAAAAAACATGTCAAAAGGCGTTACACCACAAAATAAAAATTATTCAGTCTGGTATACAGATATCATTACCAAAGCGGAATTAGCTGATTATGGTCCAGTCAAAGGAACGATGGTCATCAGGCCCTATGGATTTTCCCTTTGGGAGAACATCAAAGACGTTTTTGATAGCATGATTAAGGAAACGGGCCATGTGAATGCTTATTTCCCTTTATTTATTCCAAAATCCTTTCTGGCAAAGGAAGCAGAACATATAGAGGGCTTTGCTAAAGAATGTGCTGTGGTCACCCATACTCGTCTCAAATCGGATGGTGAGCATGGTGTTGTTGTTGATCCAGATTCAAAACTGGAAGAAGAAGTGATTGTGCGTCCTACATCAGAAACGGTGATTTGGGCCATGTATAAAAAATGGATTCAATCCTATCGGGATTTGCCCTTGCTCATAAACCAGTGGGCCAATGTTGTTCGCTGGGAGATGCGAACGCGCCTATTCTTGCGAACATCTGAATTCATCTGGCAGGAGGGTCATACAGCCCACGCCACAGCGCAAGAAGCGTTAGAAGAAACATTACTCATCTTGGGATTGTATCGCAAACTGGCTGAAGATTATCTGGCGATGCCCGTTCACACTGGGTTGAAATCTGAATCAGAAAAATTTGCTGGAGCAGAACAGACCTATTGTATCGAAGCATTAATGGGGGATAAGCGGGCACTTCAAGCTGGAACATCACACAACCTCGGTCAAAATTTTGCTAAAGCTTTTGATGTGACATTCCAGACAAAAGATAATAAAGAAGAACTGGTTTATGCCACCAGTTGGGGTGTTAGCACGAGGCTTGTTGGCGCTGTAATTATGACGCACGGTGACGATAAAGGACTTAGGCTGCCTCCAAAAATCGCACCATATCAAATTGTTGTTGTACCCATATTTCGTGATGAAGAAAGCAAGGCGTTGGTAAAAGACTATCTATCGCTAATTTTATCTAAACTTAAAGATGCGGGGATTCGTGTCCACGAAGATTGGAGAAAAGAAAGCCCAGGATTCAAATTTAATGAGTGGGAAATGAAGGGAGTTCCACTTCGCCTTGAGGTCGGCCCAAAAGATGTTGAAAATAAAAAAGCAGTATTGGTTCGCCGAGATAACGGTGAGAAAATATTTGTTCAAAAGAATGAAGTTGCAGAAAAAGCACCCAAAATTTTAGATGATATTCAAGAATCGCTTTTCAATGAAGCAAAGGCATTTCGACAAGAAAATACCCACCAGGTTTCGTCCTACGATGAATTTAAGAAAATAATCGCAAACAAAGGCGGTTTTGTCCGGTGTGGGTGGGATGGAACCCGGGAAAGCGAAAGATCTATAAAAGAAGAAACCAAAGCCACTATCCGGGTAATACCGTTTGACGAAAACCCCCAAAAGTTAAAATGTATTTATTCTGGCAAACCGGCACGTCACGAAGTTCTTTTTGCCAAGGCATACTAAGGCTCTAAGAAAGAATACTCTATATTCGAGGATCGGTATTCTTATAAAGACATGATCACCCATTCCGATGCCATTGTTCTCAAACGGTTTCCATATAGTGAAACCAGCACGATTGCAAGATGCTTTGTTAGAGAAATGGGAAAAGTCAGTTTTATTGCTCATGGCGCCCATAGAAAAAAATCGCCCATGGCAGCATACTTTCAGCCGATTAATTGTTTAAACCTTGTGTATTATTTTAAAGAATCTCGAAATCTCCAAACCATCTCAAAAGCGTCTTTTTCCAATAACTGGTCTGTGATCCCAACAGATTTAAAAAAAATCTCTTATGCAATGGCACTCATTGAATTATCGGATAAATGCCTTACCGATCATGATGCTCATCCAGAACTATATGATGAATTAGTCGCCACATTAAAAAGAATTGAAGCGGAAGATAAACAACTAAACTTGGCATACTGGTTTTATCAATATCAGCTCTTAAAACACTTAGGGTTTAAACCAGATTTTGAACAAGCAGAGCTGGATTTTGTACCACTCCCAAACCCATTTTCTGGGCCAAATTCAAAAACTATTTTTGAGAATTTTGAGCAGAATAAAACAGGAATGAATATGGGATTGTCAGTTACGACAGAAGATAGGAAAGTTATTAGTGATTATTTAAACACATGTTTGGGTATTCACTTTGATGGTATTCGTAATTTAAAGTCACTTCAAATCTTACGTGAAATGGTTACATAATGGTATATAAAGGAAAATTACGCTGGGAAAATGGATTGTCCTTCATAGAAACAGAAGAAGGAGAGCGATTGTTGGAGGAAAATGGAATTTGGGATGGATATTTAAATCATTGGGTCAACCAAAACGTATGTGCCCGCAAACTGCCCCAGCAAGATTATGAAACTGGCGAGCCGATTATTATCATGTGGCCGGATCTACCGCCATCAGAAAATCCATATGTTGAAATATACTATAATGAGCGATTGATAAAATATCCTGCATCGACCTTTGGTCATAATGCCATCAATGTGAATGGTGAATTTTTTAATTTTTCTCACTTGATTAATGAAAATGAATCCATGGATGAAGCGGAATATATGTACAGGCCGGCTTTGGGTGAATTTGCGCCATCGCCCACCACAGGGAAATTTGAAATTCTGGGAGATGGAACGGCATATTATGATAAATTTGGGCGAAATTTCATGCGCGGTATCCATGTGATCCGACTAGAAGGAATAGACGTAGACCGCCTATCGGGGATTTACCATAATGAGCTCAATACAATTCATGCCACGCCGCCCAACCCGGATCAACCGGAGAAATACCGGGATTTCAGTTTTTTCAAGCGGAGCTGCACCACACTGATCAGGGATGGGCTTTTAAAATATGGTTTTCAAAAAATCAGGGGATTTCTTCCGCGTGATTTTTTCATCAGCGCGGCCAATTCATTGATGAACGTCCAATCGAAAATGGATTTAATCGTTCGTTTGTATTATCGACCCCAGCTGAAAGTGCCGGAAGCACCTTATAGTAAAAATTCCTTTCCCATGAATCCCATGAATTGGATTCGATTGAAAAAACTGCAGGGGATGATATAAATTTTAATCAATAAAATTGGAACGGAATTACCCCTAAATATGTATAAATTCGTAAAATAACGCAATAGATATGCAATACCAATTTCAATCAGAACAGGGGAATATTCCTTTTCGGCCGCGAATATTCACGGAAGCAATCAAAGTGTTGATTTCTGTGAATGCAATCGTTTTTCTTTTTCGAGTTATTGCCAAAAACCAAATAGACCTGGCTCAAATATTTGGGTTATCATCCGAATCCATCTGGCCCATGATCTGGCAACCGGTAACCTATATGTTTATCCATGGCGATTTTTTTCACATTTTTATGAATATGTTTGTCTTATGGATGTTTGGTTCAGAATTGGAATCAATCTGGGGACGTAGGGGATTTATAAAATATTACTTTACAACAGGTGTGGGATCCGGATTGGTATGGCTTTTGCTTAATATTGGTAATCCATATACAGTTTTGATTGGGGCAAGCGGGGCGATCTACGGATTGCTTTTAGCATATGGACTCATGTTCCCTAACCGAAAAATTTTAATTTATTTTCTTTTCCCGGTTAAGGTAAAATATTTTGTTATATTTTTAGGCGCCATGGCTTTTGTTTCTTCTTTAGGATCATCTGGGTCAAACATTAGCCACTTAACACATCTTTCTGGAATGGTGATCGGGTATATTTATCTAAAATCGCCATGGACATGGCCGAGGATACGGCTTTTGATTAATTCAAAAGTTGCGGAGGTACGACATAATAAAGTGGAACGGAAAAAAGTTAGAAAAATGAACATGCAGCAGACCGTGGATCGCCTGTTGGATAAAATCAATAAGGTTGGTTATGATGGTCTCACTGAAGACGAAAAAGATGAATTATATACACACAGTCGGCATTTGGGACGAGATCAGGAAAAAGATTAATATCAATCTTTCTTTTTCTCCTCAATCACCTTAAAAACTTTCTCTCCTTTTTTGGCCATACGGTATTTTTCTCTGGCCAATTCTTCAATATACTTATAATCTGTTTGAAGCTTTGTTTTTTCTCCCTCCAAGCTGATTTTTTCTTGTCTTAACTCGTTGATTTTTTCTTGAATACCAACTCTTTCTTGTTTTAAGGTATAGAGTTGGTAAAGGCCATGATCTCCAAAAAAGAAAATAATAAGTAAGGCGACGGCACCCATAACCAAGATAGCTCGAATAACCCGCTTTTGAACCTCACCACTAGAAGCGCCAGAATTGCGTTTTCGTTTTATACGCTCACTTTTTCCTTTGCGGCTCACGAACAGCCTAACACTTCCATTCCGGGATATTGGGCTTGAGATCCAAGCGCTTCCTCAATTCGGAGAAGTTGATTGTATTTTGCAATTCGATCAGTTCTAGAAGCCGAACCAGTTTTAATTTGACCGACACCCATAGCTACTGCAAAATCAGCAATTATTACATCTTCAGTTTCACCAGAACGGTGGGAAATGACCGAGCCGTAATTGTTGGCCTTGGCCAATTCAATAGCTCGTATGGTTTCGGTAATCGTTCCGATTTGATTAAGTTTAATCAGAATTGCATTCATTGCGTTTTCATCTATTGCGCGTTTGAGGTGAGTTATATTTGTAACAGTGAGGTCATCCCCTACAATTTGAACACGGTTTCCTATCGCTTGGTTGAGTTGTTGCCATCCTTGCCAATCATTCTCATCCAGCCCATCTTCAACAGAAATAATCGGATATTGGTCAACGAGCGATGTGAGGTACGAAACCATTTTATCCGATGAATATTGTTTGTTTTCCGAAGAAAGATGGTAAAGGCCATCTTCATAAATTTCGCTGGCAGCAACATCCAAAGCCAAAAACATGTCTTTACCTAATACATAAGGCGTTTTTTCAATAGCTTCTAGAATAACCTCTACCGCTTCCGCATTAGATCGAAGGTTGGGAGCAAAACCACCCTCATCCCCAACAGAAGTATTGAGTCCTTTTTTCTGCAAAACTGATTTTAGGTGATGGAATGTTTCTACACCCATCTGGAGGGCTGAAGAAAAAGATTTAGCCCCAATTGGGAACACCATGAATTCTTGGATATCCACATTGTTATCTGCATGGCTTCCACCATTTAAGATATTCATCATGGGTATAGGAAGCATATTGGCCTGGTTTCCACCAAGATAAGTATAAAGGGATTGTTGGGTTGATAAAGCGGTGGCTCGGGCGACTGCCATTGAAATGCCCAGAATAGCATTGGCCCCTAAGTTAGATTTATTCGGGGTCCCATCCAAATCAATCATAACCTTATCAATGTCCTGTTGATTATGAGCATCCATACCCAACAGATGATTAGCAAGAACAGTATTAACATTATTTACTGCCGTTTGGACACCCCTTCCAAAAAATCGACTCTGATCTCCATCTCGAAGTTCAACAGCTTCATTTTCACCCGTAGATGCACCGGACGGTACCAAAGCACGACCCACCGTTCCATCTTGTAATTTTACATCAACCTCAACAGTTGGATTTCCCCGTGAGTCGAAGACTTCTCGGCCAAATATATGTGTAATTGCACTTTTATTCATGTTATCCTTAATAAATAAATATTGAACTCAGGGTAGGATTTTAGCTATATATAAGTCTCTTCTCGAAGAGAAAAGGTGAATAATTGTTTCTTATTCAAAAATTATTGATTAATTATATTTTCTTGTTAAATTCCACACGAAAGAAATGACAGTGGAGAAGAAAACCACATACATAAACGAGATAGAATTGAATAATAAGGGGGCAGGGGATACCTGCCCCCTTTTTTATTCAATTTAACATAACCAAGGAGGAACCTAATGGCTGATTTCACTTCAACCGTACAAGGTATTGCTAATTCCGTAGTTGGCTTAATCAAAGCCCTAATTGTGATGTTTGTATTCGTAAACGTCCTTTACTCAACAGGGTTTGACCCCATCGGCGGTTTAGTAGACTTGGTAGAATCATTCCTAGATGGAGGATTCTCCGGTCTGTTAGCCTTGTTAATCTTTGTTTCTTTTGCAGGTTAATCGGTAGATTGTTGGCGTTCTTTACGGAACACCGATCTACTATAATAATCCTAGGAGTTAACAAATGAATAAGGCCTTTGAAACCATCACTGCGTTTATCGGGGATATTACTGATCTTTTAAAAGGATTGGTTGTACTCGGAATCGTAGTTGGTATTCTCTATGACGATTACTTCGGCGTCATTGCTGGCATTGGCAACTTAATGAGTAAATTCGGTGATGCCGGGTTTGCTGGCTTGCTTGCCTTGATGCTCATTGTATTTTGGTACAAGAAGTAAGCGTCAAGAAGTAAATAAAAAAAGAGCGTCCCGATTAATATCGGGACGCTTTTATTTTAAGGACGATTGATATATAGAATACGATATATAAGCACTTTTTTATTGTCAGCAGCTTACCTATGGGCTGCTTTTGAACACCCGTTTCTTTCCCCCATGAATGCTGGCTTAGGTATGAGCCATATTAATTTTAACAGAAATACATTAGGATCCATCATGGATCCAGCATCATTAGCTATGGGTAATCGTATTCGATTTGCAGGGCAAACAGGCCGAAGGTTTAATTTAAAGCCATTATCACATCAAAGTTTTGTGGGGGAAATCCCAAGTCGTTGGGGAAGCTTCGCGATGGGAATCCAAACTTTTGGTATCAAGCAATATAAAGAATCGACTATCTCTATTGCCTTTGGTCGTCAGATTAAAAAAGGATTCAATGGTGGCGTGGCCATCAATGCTTATTCACTTTCGATCCCGAACTATGGGTCAGCATCTACCTTTGGAATCTCCCTGGCCTGGCAAGTCAATTTAAATGATAATATTCAATGGGGCACCATATTGCACAATATGAATGGACCAACGATCGGAAAATCGGAGGACTCACTACCCCAACTGATTTTGACTGCATTATCATTTCATCCCACAAAAAGAATATCTGTTCAAATTGAATGGGAGCAGGATACAGTTTTTGAAGGGCAACTCAAATCAGGATTTAGTTTTCAACCAAAAACCTGGTTAACACTTCACTCAGGATTTGTATCTGGAACCGGTCAGGTGACCGGGGCTATTGGGGTCCATTTTTATAAGGTGAACATAAATTATGCAATGGCAAACCACCCACACTTGGGACCGTCTCATTGGATGGGCTTTACTATTCCTTTGGGTAAGTAACCTACCTCTTTCAGCCCAAACTTCTGAAGATATCTTAAGGTTGATCTCTCAGGACGAAGAAGATGGGATCCACGAAGATGAAATTATTCTTCTGGATGATATCTTATCCAGATCCACAGGTTTAACACACCAATCTCTGGAAGATATACTGACACTGACTTTTCTTGAAGATGAAGATTATGATTTGATTCGTAAATCATTAGAAACGAGAGAGTTTTTATTATTAAAAAGATCAAACGAGGTTTCAACTGTAGCAAAAGTCATATTCAGGGCGCTACAGCGGAATAAGGGGATTCCCCATAAAATCCGTATTCAACAAATCGTATCAATGACAGATGGTATGCGCTATCGTTGGAAAGGGAAGATGAAAACACTCACCCAAGAAGCAAGCGTCTTATCAATTCGTAATAGGTATGGGTTGGATATTTTAGGTGATCATAGTATATATATTCAACATAAAACTGGTAATAGCCGCTGGATTGTAGGTGACCATCAAATGGCCTTTGGATTTGGCCTCGTATCGGGAAAACCATTTCCCGAAAGAAAAGGGTGGAGTACAGTGAATACGGGCACTTCTGTGCAAAAGGGACTGAAAGGATATAGATCGTCTACAGGAATGAATCGCACTAGGGGGATAGCGGTTGAGCAGAAAACAAACTATGGTACCATTGTTTTTTCCCAGGATCTGGCAGGAGAGAATAAAAATGAAAAAAGAAATTATTATAGAGGGGCTTGGCAATATAATAATGCATCCACATTAATTGGGACCGTTATTGCTTCAAAAACCCAATCTATTTATGGTTCTTTTGATTATGGAAATATTTCGCCCGGGGGAGAAATATCATTTGGGGTTGGTTCTCCATCCATAATATTTGGTTTAAACTTTCGCATTCGTCCGTTCAAATATATTATTCAATACAGAGATATTCACGATAAGTCCATCGGCAAAATGGGGAACCCGATGGTAGAATGGCGTGGTTCGGATTTGTCAGAAAAAGGATTGTTTCAAGGCGCCTACATTCGCACAGGGAAAACGAGACTTATGATTTATGCAGATATGTTTCAGCATTATACCCGAGAAATAAATGGTTATGAGCTTGGCATCCGAACAGAAACAAAAATTCAAAAACATAAAATTGTTTTCCAGGTGAAAACAGAAAAAAAAGACGAAACAAATGATGTGATATATGCACCATTGGTGATGCCGACATTGCGCAAAAAAGACGGTATTAAATTAGAGCATCAATATGAAAAAAAAACGTGGCGGACTCAAGTGAAGTATCAATTTATCCGGACGGGAGAGATAGAGATCCATCATAGCCATGGGTTAGATTTACGCTTTCAAATATATGGGAAGTATTACCAATTAGAATTGGACTGGATGGGAGCTGAAGTTGACCATTTTGATTCGAGAGTTTATTTTTGGGATGTGAATCTCCCCGGAGAAATGCTGACACGGATGTTGGCCCACTCCAGTCACAGCCAAGGGATCAAAGTATTGTTTGATGTTTCAAATGAATCCAAACTGGGAGTGAAACTTCGTTTTAATTATTCAGCTCTTTCATTTAGTTCCCCAATAGATATTATGGGTGGGTTGTTTATTAAAGTCGCGCTTTAGTCGCTTATTGATTCCTGCATTAATCAAGGATAATTTCCGGACTATGATTCGCCATACAATTACTGTTTTTTTAATCCTATCTGCTATTTTTTCTTTTGGCATCTCTGGCTCTATTCGTGTGGTGAACCGCGTAGATAATTCTATGGATGATATCAATACCCTCGATCGATTAAATGGGACGTATGTTTCTACAAAAGATGTATCCCGTATTCTTGCAAAAAGAAAACCATTCATTAATGAAGCAAGAGGGAAAATGGTTTTGTACTTGGGAGATCACCGTATAAAAATCTCGGGAAACAGCAGTTATATTTTAGTGGATGAGCAGGTATATCAAATGCCCATGCATGCGATTTGGACAGAAAGCGATATCTATCTCCCCGCAGAATCTTTTTTTGATATTGTAAAAAGAACCACATTCCCGGGTATTCAATACGACCCACGTAGAATGGTGTTAGATTTGGATGTGAAAGAGTTTACGGTTATGGGTGTTGAAATTTCTCAAAAAGCCAATGGAACTATTTTACGAGTTCGTACCCGCCATACCTTTCCTGAAGGAAACATCAGTTCCTTTTTTCATGAAAACGGTTGGTTTTATCTTACCATTGCTGGCGGGTTGGCGGACACAACCGAAATTCGTCGTAGCGATACACGCGGTGTTGTCAAAAGTGTCACAGCAGATCAGTTGGGGCAAACAGCCCAATTGGCGTTTCAAATGCGAGCAAAAGTTCAGAGCCATGAAGTGTACCAAAGTACAGACCCGGGAGAAATCGTTATATCCCTACGCACACCCATGGACAATAGTGTGGCGCGTATTAAAAAAGTAAAAGATCGGTGGAAATTAGATACAGTTGTTTTGGATGCAGGGCATGGTGGAAAAGATCCAGGGACCATTGGTCGCAAAGGAACAAAAGAAAAAGATATCGCATTGGACATAGTAAAACGAGTGGGGTTGCTTTTAGAGAAGAATACTAAATTAAAAGTCATTTACACTCGTGACGAAGATGTATTTATTCCACTTTGGAAGCGTACAAAAATGGCAAATGAATCCAACGGAAAAGTTTTTGTTAGCGTTCATCTAAATTCCAATCCCAACAGAACAGCCTATGGTTTTGAAACGTATTTGCTCAGACCCGGGAAAACGGAAGATGCCATTGAGGTTGCATCAAGAGAGAATGAGGCGATTAAAATGGAAGATCGTTCTAATAATAAATACCAAGATTTATCTGGAGAAAGTTTAATTGTCGCAACAATGGCCCAAAGCGTTTTTATGAAAGAGAGTGAAGAATTAGCCGCCATGGTCCAAGAAGAAATGGGAAAAAAAATAAAATCCAAAAACCGAGGTGTAAAACAGGCTGGTTTTCATGTATTAATTGGGGCAAGTATGCCTAATGTTCTCATTGAAGCGGGGTTTTTAACTAACGGCAACGAAGAGAAAAATCTTCGAAAGTCTAAATATCGCCAAAGCATTGCAAATTCAATATATAGAGCAATTGTAAAATTTCGCTATTCCCGCGAACAATACCTCTCGGAAAGCTAAAGATAGCTTCTTCCCAGCCAATTGCTGTCTTTGATTCTGGATTGGGTGGTCTCACTGTAGTTAAGGCGTTACAGAATATCCTACCGAATGAATCTATTATTTATTTCGGTGATACAGCCCGAGTACCATACGGGAATAAAAGTCAAAACCTAATTCAAGAATACGGAAAAGAAATCACAGAATTCCTGATTAATAAAGGTGCAAAAATTGTTATCGTGGCATGTAATACAGCATCCGCATTAGCTTTACCTCTTCTTAAGAAAACATATGATATTCCGATTATTGGTGTAATTGAACCTGGAGCTGAAAAGGCCTATGCCGTCACCAAATCAAAAACCATTGGCATTATTGGAACCTTAGCGACCATTCAGTCAGAAGCCTATGAAAAAGAACTACTAACTTTGGACGACTCTATTGATACAAAAGGAATGGCCTGCCCTCTTTTTGTGCCCTTAGTAGAAGAGGGATGGTTAGAAGGTGATGTCCCCTTTCAAATTGCCGAAACCTATTTATCTGAACTAATTACAAATAAAATGGATACCCTAATTTTAGGATGTACCCATTATCCCTTGTTAATCCCCGTTTTAGAAAATGTTATTGGTGATAGAATATGTATTGTTGATTCAGCAGAAACCACTGCAAAATACGCAAGCGATTTATTAAAAGAATTACGCTTACTCACAGATAGCGCCACCGAGGGTGGATCTGAATACTATGTTACGGATTTGCCCGTACGTTTTAAAAGAGTTGCCCGAAGATTTTTGGGGAGAGAAATAGACCATGTATTCCCAGTCCACCTCAGTTGAATTCAATTCACTCTTAGATTATTTATATAAACTTCAGCGTTTGGGCATAAAGGTCGGGCTCAATCATACTTTTGAATTATTACAACGGTGTGGGAATCCCCAAAACCAATTTCAATCTATACATATTGCAGGAACCAATGGGAAAGGATCGACAAGCGCAATAATTTCTTCTATTTTGATGGAAGCAGGCTTAAAGGTGGGGTTATATACATCGCCACATTTAATTCGGTTTAATGAACGCATTCGTGTGAATGGTAAACCGATATCGGATTCTAAAATTGTTGAGTTTGTTGACGAACACCGCTCGGATATTGATGATATTGAATCCACTTTTTTTGAAACAACCACAGCGATGGCATTCAGATATTTTGCCAATAAAAACGTTGATATAGCGGTAGTTGAAACAGGACTAGGTGGGAGACTTGATTCCACAAATGTTCTTACACCGGATTTAACGGTAATCACACCAATATCATTGGACCATAGAGATATTTTAGGAAAAAACATTTTAGATATTTCAAAGGAAAAAGCCGGTATCATTAAAAACAATATTCCATTGGTTTTAGCGCCTCAAGACAACGCCGTTTCTTCTCAATTGTTAAAAATTGCAGGGGATTTAGATTCGGATATAGCCATTGTTGACCCACCAACAAAAGTTACTTTGTCGAAATCGGGGACAGCGTTTATCAAAAACGGTTTATCATTCAAAACACCGATGATTGGACGGCATCAGGCCATCAACAATTCAGTTGCAATCGAAGCGGTGCAGATATTTATGCCAGAAATACAAAAAGAGGTTATTGATATAGGAATTCAAAAAGTTAAATGGCCAGGTCGCCTTCAACGGATGTCCATAGAAAAACCAATTTATTATGATGTGTCGCATAACGCCCACGGGATACAGATGACCCTTCAAGCACTTCATGATATTTTTGGACAAAAACCAATAGGGCTAATGGTGATGAAAGGAGACAAAGAGGTTGACTTGGTGGCTGCGGCATTAAAAAACAAATTCGTTCAATTAATCATCAGTGGCGATACAGATTTGGGTCTTTTGTCCGCTGTGGATTTATCAGATAAACTGTCAAGTAAAGGGTTAGCCAATTCAACAAGTATCGATCGCTTTGAAGATGCATTGCACCATATAGCGGGGATAATGGGAAAAGACAGCCCTCCCACCCTTATTTTTGGCAGTCATTATGTTGCAGAAGCTGTTTTCAATAAATTTGGTTTTTTATTCTAAAGTAGTGTAATATCCGGGCAGTTGCTTTGCGCTATTGATATAGTCTTTACAGGGCAATCCCCCATAATTCTCAAAACCAAAAATTTTACTCACTATTTTACTTAAGGTAACTTTTATATGAATGTTAATGAATTACAGAAACTGAAAATCAATGAGTTGTCCGACTTAGGCGCACAATTGAATATTGATGGGTTTTCAGGAATGAACAAGCAAGAACTCATCGTCAAAATTCTTGAAGCCAACACCGAGAAAGAAGGCGGGGTAATGGCTGACGGCGTTCTCGAGGTGCTAAAAGAGGGATATGGGTTTTTACGGAGCCCTGATTTTAATTATCTCCCCGGTCCAGATGACATCTATGTAAGCCCATCCCAAATAAAACGATTTGGATTGAGGACAGGCCATCAGGTGGCAGGACAAATCCGACCACCGAAATCAAAAGAGCGATTTTATGCACTCTTAAAAGTGGAACAGATAAATGGAAAAGATCCTGAAAAATTGAAACGTGCATTTTTGTTTAGCAACCTTACACCACTTTACCCGGAAGAAAAATTCAACCTAGAAGTAAACCCAAAAGATTTATCTACTCGAATTATGGATATGATTTCTCCTGTAGGCAAGGGACAACGCGGACTTATTGTGGCTCAACCAAAAACTGGGAAAACAGTATTACTTCAGAAAGTGGCGAATGCCATTACTAAAAATCATTCAGATGTTAAAATGATTATTTTGCTCATTGATGAACGTCCGGAAGAAGTGACCGATATGAAACGAAATGTAGATGCAGAAGTAATCAGTTCTACATTTGACGAGCCACCAGAACGGCATGTTGCTGTAGCAGAAATGGTGATTCAAAAAGCTCGCCGAATGGTTGAGTTTGGAGAAGATGTTGTCATTCTATTAGACAGCATAACCCGATTGGGTAGAGCTCACAATGCTGTCATACCTCATAGTGGTAAAATTCTTTCTGGTGGTGTGGATGCAAATGCACTAAAAAAACCCAAACAATTTTTTGGTGCGGCGAGAAATACAGAAGAAAGTGGAAGCTTAACTATTATAGCCACTGCCTTGATTGATACGGGTAGCCGTATGGATGAAGTCATATTCGAAGAATTCAAAGGAACGGGCAATATGGAGTTAGTTCTAGATCGAAAACTTAGTGACCGACGAATTTATCCCTCGTTTGATTTGGTAAGATCTGGAACGAGAAAGGAAGAGCTTCTTCTGGATAAAAAAGTACTCGCTCGAATGTGGATTTTGAGAAAGCTGCTGAATGGAATGAAAGTAATAGAAGCAATGGAATTCATTCAAGACAGAATGCGTCGAACAAAAACCAACGAAGAATTTATGGAAACAATGAGCCAGTAAAATTAAATTCCTTCGCCAAATTTACTCTATGTGTAGCAACTATGGAGGATATATATGAGTTCTAAGTACCCAGATGTAAAAACGATTGCTGTCCGTGTGTTTACGGATAAACCAGTTCGAAAAACGCCCTATCAGGTAAAAGGCGTTCTGATGAATCAGTTTTCCGACGAAGAAATCGTCCCAATGCTTGATGGATCTTACCGTCAACAATTTCTATATCCACGCGTTCAGGTAAAAATCTTGAACGAGCAAATTTATATTGTTGGAATTGGTGAAGGAGTTGATCCAATTAAATCTGTTGCTGAAAAAATGGAATTCTTAGATTTTGGGAATATTACTTTTCAGGTTTTAGATAGCGAAATAGAAGAATATAGTGATCGATTTCAACCCGTTTCAAAATTAATAAGATATCGGTTTGTGACCCCTTGGGTCGCCCTAAATCAAACGACCGGGAATCGCTATCGTTTGTTGAACAATACTGATCGTGTGAATTTTTTAAACCGTCTTCTTGGACAAAACATTGTTTTTATGGCTCGGGAAATGGGGATGGAACTGGAAGAAAACATTTTTACGAAAGTGACGCTTTCTTCTCTTTTCCCAAAACCGGTAGATGAAAACAACTGGGGTTCGTTTGATGGAGAGTTTCGAGCGAATTTTGTTTTGCCAAATTATTTGGGAATTGGAAATGGTATTACCAGGGGCTATGGCACACTATTCGGTTTATTTAATCCCGAAGTCTTTTCATTTGATGAAGCAGATTTACAGGAATTAGAGTCAAAAGCCGTAAAAGATGACGAAGATTCCAAGGTTGCCGAATCTGACCTACAAGAAATAAATGTTGAAAATGTTCCGCGCCCTAAAAAGGTGCCAGGTCAAGATTCCCCTAAGTCCAAAAGAAGTAAAAAAGTTTTATCGGAAGAATTTCACATTGAGGAAATGGATTCCGGTAACGAAACACAGTCAAAAAAGACAGCAAAACCAAAGAGACCAAAGAGAAAAGCGGCTCCACCCAAAAAACAACCCAAAAAAGATTCTTCTTCCGAAGTGAATTACAATTCGGAAAAATATCATAAAAAACAACATAGCCTGTAATAAAGATAAACCGTATGACTGAATTTGCAGAACGCGTTCAACGCGTCAAACCCTCTTTTACACTTGAAATGACATCCAGAGCCGCTGAATTGCGGGCTCAAGGCGTGGATGTAATTAATTTCAGCGCGGGACAGCCAGATTTCAATACACCGGAAAACATACGGGAAGCGGCTAAAACAGCAATGGATAATGGTGAAACAAAATATACCGCCGGTTCCGGCACGATTGAACTACGTCAAGCAGTTTGTACAAAACTAAAACGAGAAAACCAATTAGAGGTTTCTCCAGAACGGGTGCTCATTTCTAATGGCGAAAAACAAAGTTTATACCTGGCATGCCAAACCCTATTTCAATCCGGAGATGAAGTATTAATTTTTAAACCTTATTGGGTATCGTTCCCGGAATTTGTAACCCTTTCCGATGCAACACCCATATTAATTGATACGGATTCTAAGAATAATTTTGAACCAGACTTTGAAAATTTAAAATCTAAAATAACAGATAAAGTTAAAGGGATAATTATTAATTCACCGTCGAATCCCACCGGTAGTGTCTGGAGCGATGAGATAATTATTAATCTTTTAGGGCTGGCAAAAGAGAATAGCTGGACAGTGATTTCGGACGAATGTTACGAAAGGCTCGTTTTTGAGGGCGAATTTACGAGCGCTCAGAAGCTGAGCGACGACCATCACATTGGGGCAAATATTATTACCTGCATGAGTATGTCTAAAACATATGCAATGACCGGCTGGCGCATTGGATATGCTTTTGGAGAAAAATCTATTATAAAAGCCATGGGGAAAATTCAAGGGCAAGCCACTTCCTGCGCAAACGCTATTGGACAAGCGGCTTCTGTAGAAGCATTGAATGGAGATCAATCGACGGTTGAAATGATGATAGGAAAATTTCGAGAAAGAAGAGATTTAATGGTTTCATTGCTAAATGAATTGCCGGGAATAACCTGTGATACTCCCGGAGGCGCATTTTATGCATTCCCAGATTTTTCAGCCTATATCGGAAAATCATTTCGAGGGGAAAAAATCGATGATTCATTTGCATTGAGTGATGTAATCTTGAATGAGGCAAAAGTAGTAACAGTACCTGGTGATGGATTTGGTGCACCGGGACATATTCGGTTTTCTTATCCCTTGGCAAAAAATGTTATTCGCGAAGGAATTCTTCGTGTGAAAAAAGTTTTAGAACAACTAAATTGATTAAAAATAGGACATAACAAATGAAAGCAAATACACACCCTGAATATAAAATGGGCAATGTCGTTTGTTCCTGCGGTCATACATTCCAAGTGTATAGTACCATGGGGGATCAACACATTGAAATCTGTTCGGAATGCCATCCATTTTATACAGGAAAACAAAAGTTGGTAGATACTGCTGGTCGAATTGAAAAATTCAAAAAGAAATACAACAAAGCAAACCAATAATACAAATTAAAACAGGAATGGTTTCACAATAGGGTTCCCCGATGTGAAACCATTTTTTTTATGATAAAACCGATATTATTTTCCATAATGAAACCCACAATTTTAGTTGGTGGCCAAGCCGTTATTGAAGGTGTGATGATGCGTGTCCCCGGTGCGTACGCTACAGCTGTTCGGGACCCTGAAGGCAAAGTGCATGTAGATCGACATGAATTTAAATCGATTACCGAAAGATCTCCCCTCTGGAAAAAACCTGTATTTCGGGGAATGGCCGGTTTATTTGAAGCGATGAAAATGGGAATGGCCACGCTCCAATGGTCTGCAGATATTGCTATGCCGGAAGAGAATGAAAAGCCCAAAAATAAATTTTATGAAACTTTGTCTTCCGCTTTTGCCGTTCTATTAGCTGTTACCTTGTTTATGATTGCGCCTATGTGGATTACTACAAAGTTGTTAGATATTGAAAAAGAAGCCGTGGCCTTCAATATGATATCTGGCATATTTCGGATTACTTTTTTTGTAATTTACCTTTTTCTGATTTCAATGATGAAAGATGTAAAACGTCTATTTCAATACCATGGGGCTGAGCACAGGGTGGTATATAATTTTGAATCCGGAATGGACGTTGAAATTAAAAACGCGCAATCCTTTCCCACCCAACATCCCCGTTGTGGCACAAGTTTTATGTTTATTGTTTTATTATCCGCAATTATTGTTTTTTCTATCATTGATTCAATTGTAATGGGAATCACCGGACATATTAGCTTACCTATTCGGCTAATGGTCCATCTTCCCTTAATTCCACTGGTTGCCGGAATATCTTATGAAGTCATTAAAATTACAGCACGAAAAGGCGACAATCTTTTTTCGCGAATATTGAGAGCGCCAGGATTATGGCTCCAAAATATAACCACTCGACAGCCAGAAGACGAAATGGTTGAAGTGGCAATTACAGCATTAAAGGAAGCCTTTGGTGATCAGTTTGGAGAAATGGTTGGCAAAGAGTATGTGGCAGAAGCTATCGGATGATTGATAAACTCAAAGAAATCACGGCCCATTACGAATCGATGGAAGCCCAAATGGCTGATGGAGTACTTATTTCAGATCAAGCCAGTTATACCGCTGTAGCAAAAGAGCATCGGCGTTTGGCACCCATTGTGGAAAAAGCAAGAGAATACGTATTAATCCACAAACAAATGATTGACGATAACGAAATTTTAGACGGAGAAGATGAAGAGTTAAAAGAAATTGCCAAAGCTGAAATAGAAGATTTGCAAAAGTCGATGAATATATTGGAAGCAGAAATAAAAGTGCTTCTTTTACCTCACGATCCCACAGACGATAAGAATACAATTGTTGAAGTTCGTGCAGGTACCGGTGGAGATGAAGCAGCCCTTTTTGCAGCTGATTTATATCGGATGTATTGCCGTTTCTCTGAAAGAAACGGATGGAAATATGAAGTGATGGAATCCAATGCCATCGGCATTGGTGGACTTAAAGAAATCATTTTTTCTATTTCAGGAGAAGGTGTTTTTGGAATGATGAAATATGAAAGTGGTGTTCATCGGGTTCAGCGGGTACCCAAAACTGAGACGAGTGGACGCGTCCATACATCTGCGGCCACAGTGGCGGTTCTTCCAGAAGCAGAAGAGGCTGATGTTGAAGTCGTTGATGCAGACTTAAAAATTGATACCTACCGCGCAAGTGGTGCCGGTGGCCAGCATGTAAATAAGACAGAATCGGCAATTCGAATTACCCATATTCCCACAGGATTGGTAGTCACTTGCCAAGATGAATCATCTCAACATAAAAATAAAGCCGCAGCGCTCAAAGTCCTACGATCAAGACTCTTGGCTGCAGAACAGGAAAAACTATCAAAGGAACGGGCTGAAGCCAGAAGGGATATGGTATCTACAGGTGACAGATCGGCCAAAATACGAACCTATAACTTCCCTCAAGGTAGAATCACAGACCATCGAATTAATTTTACTGCTTACAATTTAGAAGGCGTGATGGATGGTGATATAAGTGAAATAATTCAAAATTTAAAATTAGCAGATCAACAAGCTCAATTGGCTTCCATCGGAGAATGAATGGGTGAACCCGCTGTTAAAGGAAATCAAATTTGGCGGGTGATTGATATCCTCAAATGGGGAGAAGGATATTTTAATACAAAGGGATTTGAAAGCCCTAAGCAGGAAATTGAGTGGCTTCTCTGTGATTTATTGAATTATAAACGAATTGATCTCTATGTTAAGTTTGAACAACCGATTCACAAACCTGAACTTATCCAGCTTAAAAAATGGATTAAGCGCAGAATCGATCGAGAACCATTACAGTATATCACAGGAAAAACAGAATTTTACGGACATCAATTTGAGATAAATCCCGATGTCCTAATTCCTCGCCCAGAAACAGAACGCGTTGTAGATGTGGCACTCCATACCATTGGAAATATACAAAACCCAAAAGTGTTGGAAGTTGGTGCCGGTTCGGGTTGTATTGCTATCGCGATTGGAATAGAAAAAAAAGATGCATCTATTCTATCTGTGGATGTGTCCGAAGGAGCTGTAAAGCAGGCAAAGAAAAATGCCGATCTAAATGAATTGAAAAATATAGATTTTCAAGTCATGGATATTTTAAAGGAAACACCAGAGGGGCCTTTTGATTTATTGGTTTCAAATCCGCCCTATATTCCCGAAAATGAAATGAGAGAAACCATGCCAGAAGTTCACCGGTATGAACCAAAAATTGCATTAACAGATGAACGAGATGGCCTCACTTTTTATCGACGATTTTCGGAAATTGGAAAATCAATTATAAAACCTGGGGGTTGGTTGGTATTAGAAGTGGGAATAGGAGAACATCCATCAAAAGTAGTGGGAATCTTTAAAACAGCTGGTTATACCCAATTAGAAATAATCTCCGACTACAATAGCGACGAACGTGTGTTAAAAATTCAAATTTAATTATTTTATGGGCACAATCCATTGTGTCTCTATAACACATACTGTATTTTTCATGCCTTAATCCAATCAATCAATTTCATTTTAAATGGCATCAGAATTCGTACACTTACATAATCATTCCGATTATAGCCTATTGGACGGGGCTCAAACCGTACAAACTTTAGTAAACACTATAGATGATTTGGGTATGGATTCCGTGGCTCTCACTGAACATGGAAACATGTTCAGTGTGATACCCTATTATAAAGCAGCTAAGAAGGCCGGTATTAAACCCATCATCGGCTGTGAAACCTATGTGGCTGTGGGCAGTCGGTTTGAAAAGAAACCACGAGCTGATGGCGGTTGGGGAAACAATCACCTTGTATTGTTAGCTCAAAACTACAAAGGGTACCAAAATTTAATGAAACTGGTCACCTTTGGGTATTTAGATGGATTTTATTATCGCCCGAGAGTGGATATTGATTTATTGAAGGAGCACAACGAAGGTATTATTTGTCTTTCCGGATGTCTTAAAGGTGAAGTGACTGAAAAAATGCTGAAAGACGATTGGGATGGTGCGAAAGAAGCCGCACTGAGGTTTGCTGAAATATTTGAAAATCGCTTCTATCTGGAAGTCCAAAACCATGGTATTCCCGATGAAGCACAGAATATTCAAAATATGAAAAAACTCGCAGGTGAATTAAATCTGCCATTGGTATGTACCAATGATGCCCATTATGCCAAACACGAACATTGGGAAGCCCACGATGTTCATATTTGTCTGGGCACAGGAAAAGATCGGGATGATCCAAACAGACTACGCTACGCCACACCGGAGTTTTATTTCAAGACTCAAGATCAAATGTATGAAATGTTCAAAGATGTGCCAAATGCCATCGAAAATACACGGAAAATAGCTGATAGTATTGATATTGAACTTCCTATGGGAGATTATCATTTACCCAACTTTCCCATACCAGAAGATGCGTCGGATAAAGATCCAGACACATATCTTCAAAAGCTATGTGAAACAGGTGTTCAAAACCAGTATGGCGATATAAAACCAGAATTACGTTCTCGCCTTGACCATGAATTAAAAGTCATTAAAAAAATGGGATTTGCAGGCTACTTTTTAATTACAGCAGACTTTGTAAAATATGCCAAAGACAATGACATTCCTGTGGGACCTGGTCGTGGTTCTGCAGCAGGAAGCCTCGTTTCATATTCTCTGGGAATTACAACGATTGACCCCATGCGACATAACCTGTTGTTTGAACGATTTTTGAATCCAGACCGAATCAGTATGCCGGATATTGATATTGATTTTTGTATTGAACGCCGGGGTGAAGTCATTGATTATATTAAAGATCAGTATGGCGAAAAATCTGTTACTCAGATTATCACGTTTGGTAAAATGAAAGCCCGGCAAGTGATTCGTGATGTGGGCCGAGTGTTGGGGTATTCATTTGGAGAAATTGACCGTCTTGCAAAATTGATTCCGACCACATTAAATATCACATTAGAAGACGCGCTAAAGCAAAGTCCAGATTTACGGGAAGCCGGTGAAGGACAGTATAAGGATGTTATAGAATATTCAAAAGTGTTGGAAGGTATGAACCGCCATGCTTCGACACATGCAGCAGGCGTGGTAATTGCTCCGGGCGACTTAACCGATTTTGTCCCGCTCTATCGTTCACCACAAGGAGATGTGACGTCCCAATATGATATGAAGGGATTGGAAACATTGGGTTTATTGAAACTCGATTTTTTAGGCCTTCGAAACTTGACAGTAATTGACAATGCCCTGAAGCTTTTGAAAGAGAGGGGCGAAAATATTGATATAGAAAAAATTCCCATGGATGATGCCAAAGTATATAAAATATTCGCCAAAGGCCTAACCATCGGTGTATTTCAATTTGAATCTTCAGGTATGCGCGAATTTTTGAAAAAACTGAAGCCCACTGTGATTGAAGATCTTATTGCCATGAATGCTTTATACCGTCCCGGTCCCATGGAAAATATTGATGATTTTATCTCTCGAAAACATGGTAAAAAGAAAATAGAATATGCCCATCCGGTCATGGAAGCGATTTTAGAAGAGACATACGGCATTATTGTATACCAAGAACAGGTGATGCAGATCGCGCATGAAGTGGCTGGATTTACACTGGCAGAAGCGGACATTATGCGCCGGGCCGTGGGTAAAAAAATCAAAAAACTAATGGATGAATTGAAGGTTAAGTTTATTGATGGTGCACTTGAAAAACATAATATTCCCAAAAAGAGAGGGAAGGAAATCTATGAATTGATCGAAAAATTTGCTGAATATGGGTTCAACAAAAGTCATTCAACAGCCTATGCTTATGTGGCCTACCAGACCGCTTGGCTTAAAACCCATTATCCTGCAGAGTTTATGAGCGCAAACCTTACCAGCGAAATGTCCAATATTGATCGAGTAGTTATTTTAATTAACGAATGTCGAAAATTAAAAATTGAAGTGGATCCTCCTGATGTAAATATATCCAGTACGAACTTTCGCCCCGTCAATCATAAAACCATATCTTTTGGGCTAAATGCCATTAAAAACGTGGGTACGAAGGCATTGGACCAAATTGTAGAATCTCGGGACAAACATGGAAAATTTGATTCATTATTTGATTTTACAGCCAATGTGAGTTTGAAATCTGTGAATCGAAAAGTGTTAGAAAGCTTAAATATGGCTGGTGCATTGGATGGTCTGGAAGGAAATCGTGCCCAGAAATACGCTGTTATTGAAACGGCGTTGAAATATGGTCAAACGATACAGGAAAATAAAGCCCGAAATCAAGTGGATTTGTTTGGCGCTTCTAGTGCAAATGGGCAAGATACGTCTATGGTGCCATCCTTACCCCAAGCAGAGGAATGGTCTGAAGCTCAATTGCTTGAAAAAGAAAAAGAAGTATTGGGGATGTATCTCTCGGGACATCCCTTGCTAAAATATGCGGAAGATCTGGAAGAATTTTCCAATTTTGATTTTACTGATAATGTAGAACAACCCAATGGCAGTAAAGTGCGAATTGGCGGGTCTATTTGTGACGTAAAAATGCACTTTGATCGGAAGAATAATCAGATGGCTTTTTTTAAATTGGATTGTCTTGGCGGTCAGGCAGAAATTTTAGCATTTAGTGATACATTTGCAAAGTATAAAGATTTAATCAAAAATGATTCTGTTGTTTTCATTTCAGGTAAACCTACGGATGAAACGGATTTTTCAGAATTAAAAATGATTGCAGACGATATAGTGAATGTAGAAAAAGCGAGAGAAATTTATTCTAAAAATGTAAATATCCGCATTGAACCGGACCAAATGTCCCCCACAGATGTGGATGCACTATTAAATATGGCAAAAGAACATGTGGGTGGCTGTGGACTCATGTTTCATATGGCGTCAGAGAGAGGGAAGCAACAAAGAATTTATGCCCATAATGTAAAAGTGTCTGCCCATTCATCCTTCCTCAAAAAACTGCGTGATACTTACGGAAAGCAAAACGTTTGGGTGTCTGATTGATTGGGGTAATTCAACGGACTAAGAGTGGATCCGTTACTGTAGATGAAAAAACAATTGGCCAAATTAACCATGGATTTGTGATTTTACTTGGCGTGGCGGATACAGATGAAAAAGAAGATGGAGATTATCTTTCGGAAAAGATAGCACACCTTCGTGTTTTTGATGATGAAAATGGGAAAATGAATTTATCGATTTTAGATGTGGATGGTTCCGCATTGGTTATTAGTCAGTTTACACTATGTGGAGATACACGAAAAGGGCGCCGCCCCAGTTTTGTTCACGCTGCACCACCGGAAAAGGGGAATAGCCTTTATGAATATTTTATGACTCAGTTAAAGGCAAAAGGCATCCCAGTAGAGTCGGGAAAATTTGGCGCCATGATGGATGTGGCCTTGGTGAACAATGGGCCGGTCACCTTTGTTTTAGACAGTAAAAACCCATAATTCTCATTCCTCGACTCAATTTCTTTTTTAATGTAATTTCTCCCCACAATTAATCTGATATTATGGAACGTAAAATAAGAATACTCATGGCCAAGCCCGGCTTAGATGGTCACGATCGTGGCATTAAAGTCCTGGCTGCAGCCTACCGTGATGCGGGGATGGAAGTCATCTATCTTGGTTTGCGCCAAACACCAGAAATGATTGTATCCGCTGCGTTACAGGAGGATGCTGATGTGATTGCTCTATCTAGCTTGAACAATGCCCACATGACTATTTTCCCAAATGTGCTAAAACTGATGAAAGATAAAGGATTAGATGATGTCCTTTTAGTCGGTGGCGGAATCATTCCCAAAAAAGATGTAGCCACACTAGAAGATATGGGAATGGGCAAATTGTTTGGCCCCGGTACACCCGTCCAGGATACGGTGGATTATATTTCCAATTGGGTTCAGGAGAATCGCAGATAAATGAATCTTACAAACCAGACAGAATTAGAGCTTTATTTTGCCGATCATTTTGATACTGTATTATTCCCCGTTTTAGCAGAAATGTATCAAAAGAAAGACGAATATGATCGAGCAAAGCGAGTATGTGAAATTGGATTAGAGCACCATCCCAATTCGATTGATGGCCAATTTATATTATCCCAGGCCGAACTTGGGTTGGGGAATTTGACTGGCGCCGAGAAATGGATGAAAAAAGTACTGAATCAAATTGCAGATCACACCGCGGCTGCAACATCGCTTCCCATGATTCAAGAACAATTAGATCGTTCTCCAGCCACATTAAAGGCGAGTTGGAAGCGGACATTGCAGGTAGATCCAAATAACCAGTTTGCAAATGATTTTCTATCAGCTAAAAAACCCAAACCAAAAAAGAAAAAAGCTAAAACGCTTTCTGGTTCTAAAATTCCCGATATTCCAAAAAAGGACAAGGCCAAAAAACCACTCCCCAAAGATTTAAGTGTAGAAGGGGTTGCGATTAGTCCGCGATTGGCCACGATGACATTAGTGAATGTGCTTAAAGGACAGGGGTTGTATCACCAGGCTCTGGATGTTTTAGATATTTTGGAAGAAAAGGGCGAAGATAAAAAACGGATTGACGTAGAACGAAAATCCATCCGGGCTGAGTTGTAATTTTCCTTTTTAGACCCCCGAGGTATTCCCCCTGTCATAGGGAAGAATTGAAAGAGGGGTCAAAGAATTATAATTTTCTAACCAATCATGTTTGTTCAAATAAAGCATGAAAATTCAAATGTATAACAACCCGTCTTTTTATGATGCATGTACAGCCCATAAAATAGACGATATTCCTTTTTATAATCATTGGGCAAAAGAAACCAATGGTGCAATTTTGGAGTTGGCTTGTGGTACAGGCCGAGTGGCAAAGCCACTTATAGATGAAAAGTATGATTATACTGGCCTGGACTTAAGTCCAGTTTTTATAGACCACTGTAAAATAAAATATCCAGAGGGGAAATTCATTGTGGGCGATATGTGCGATTTTAATCTCGGTCAAAAATTCGATTTAATTTTCATTCCCTTTAATTCGTTTCTTCATCTTTACAAGGAAGAAGAAATGACTCAATGTTTAAAATCAATCCAAAATCATCTTTCTGATAATGGAAAATTCTTATTAGATGTTTTTGTCCCGGACCCTGAGTTTCTTTACCGTGATCCTGACAAAAAGTATGAAGAAATGACGATCATCCATCCCAATGGGGGCGAATGCACAGTTTGGCAAAAAAACCAATATAAAGAAGAAACAGAAATAAACCATATTCACTGGTTTTTTAATCGAGGAAACAGCAAACCAATGGATGAATATGATTTTGATATGCGGATGATTTATCCAGACACCATGGATCGAGTCCTTTCAGATTCGGATTTTACTATAGAGGAAAAATGGGGTGATTATGATGGAGAACCATTTAACGAAACCAGTCTTCTTCAACTTTATATTTGTTCAAAGAGATCGTAATGGAGATTCAAAAAGCTTTAAACTATTTAAGAAAATCAGATTCCCGAATGGGGCGCTTGATCGATGAATATGGTCCACCGGAATTCAACCCCATTAATAATTATTACGAATCATTAGTGCGCTCAATTGTTTATCAGCAATTGAGCGGTAAGGCTGCATCCACTATTTTTGGGCGTTTTAAAAACCTGTTTAATTCCAAGTCATTTCCCAAATCAAAAGATGTCTTAACCATTCCCCATAAAACCCTGCGTTCGGTCGGACTCTCTCACCAAAAAGCCAACTATATCCGTGACTTATCTGATAAATGGGAAAAAGGGGAAGTTGATTTATCAAATCTTGATCAATTGTCTGATGAAGAAATAAGCACCGAATTGATCAAAGTGAAAGGCATTGGTCAATGGACCGCCGATATGTTTCTAATGTTTACCCTCGTCCGCCCCGATGTATTTCCTTTTGGAGACTTAGGTATTCAAAAAGGATTTATGGGACTCAATAAAATGGATCGTTTGCCTACACCCAAAGAAATGGAGATGGAGGCTGACATGTGGCGCCCTTACCGTACTGTTGCTGCTTGGTATTTATGGAAATTGGTAGATGGTCCTTTTAAATGGTAAAAACTAATTTTTCTTATCAATAGTAATATTGGAACCACCTCCCGATCCGCCGGAATTTCCGCTACTGCTCGTTCCAGTATAACTGCTACTGCCAGTTCTATCGGTTGCTTCTAGTCTGGCTCCGGGTATGATCGTTTCATCACCTGTTCCCGATTCTCGGTAATTGTTTCTTTTTTTATCACTTAATTTTGAAATAGTGAATGTTTGCAAAACGGATACCTGTTTTTCATCAATAACAACAATTTCGCTGGACCGATGGTACTTACAATAAGAAGTAATGGAAAAACTATTTAGCGAGTCATTTGGTGAATTGAGTATATCAATGTAATAATCTAATGGTTTTACGAAATAATGTTCTTGACCTTCCAAATCAAAGGCCCAAATTTCTTTTGATTCCGGATTAAATTGAATTTTATTTGCCATTGCCGGATTTGGCTCAGGAATAAATGTTGGCGCAGAGAAACAACCAATTAATGAAAAGATAATTAGAAATAGAAAATTTCTAGAATTCAATTTTTCGTATCAACTTTTTGTTCTGATTGAATAGTCGAATGTGTTTCGCCTTGCGTGTTTCCTCTTATTACCGATATGCCACTTGGAGTACTGCCATCTGATCCAACTTCACGCCCCCCATATATATCGTTGAATGTTGATTCAAAATTGTTATTTAGATTCTTTGGGCCTGTCATAATAGAAACAATTTTTGGTGTAACGGTTACAATTTCAATTGATCGGTGTTTATTACAATATCCAGCAAAGGTACTTTCGAGGTGAGAATTTAAATGATTTGCTACTATGAAATATTGAGCGGAATCTTCAGGCGTATAATGATGATATGTTCCAAATCCATCATGGGCCCAAATGTCCATCGTTTGATCTCGGTAGATCATCTGGTTTTTAGGAATATTTACATCTATGGGAATAACCGATTTTTGTAATATGCACCCGGCAGTCCATAGGACAAAGATATTGGAGAGAATTATTTTATGGATGGCTATGAAGTTTTGTATCATTTTAATAAATTTACAAACCATTTTCCACTTTACCAAATCTCTCAGAATAGTCAGGCCCATTTCTTAATTTCCTGCCCTCTCTTAACATAATAATACCACTTTTAATGATTAAAAATATTTTCTTCGATATCGGCAATGTGTTGATCCATATTCATCCAGATCGGTATATCCAATACTTAGCAGATAGTGCTGATTTACCAGTAGACGTCATCAAAGATGCCTTCCCCCTAGAAGTGCATTATGCCTATGAAAGGGGAGAAATTTCCGGACATGAGTTCTTTTTATCTGTTCGGGATGGACTGCCCCAGCCATGTTGTTTAAAAGAATCGGATTTCTGGCGGGGGTGGCAAAAACTATTGGGGAAAGAAACAGAAGTTGTGTCTTTCCTCCAATCGCTTTCTGAAAAGTACACTATTTGGCTCTTGTCAAACACCAACCCTCGACATATCAAAGATGAGCTGGAATCTCAAGTTTCATTTTTAGAATATATTGATGGTGGAATTTATTCATTTGATGCAGGATCCAGAAAACCGGATAGTGCTATTTATGAATATGCCCTGGAAAAATCCGGAGCAAAAGCGAATGAGTCAGTCTTTATTGATGACCTCCTTGATAATATAATAGCAGCTGAAAATTTGGGAATCAAAGGAATCCATTATGTGGACGATGAAAAGCTAATAAATGATTTGAAAAAGTTTGGAATTCAAGTTGAAGAAATGACACAAAACCATGTCTAAAAAATATTATTGGTTACTGGGTTTATTGTTGATTGGATTATTCATCGGAAGAAAAAATTATATACCCTTATTTAATGAACCGATTGCATTGGATACATTCTCAGATTATGATGTAACCATTTATCGTGATACATGGGGTGTGCCTCATATTTTTGGAGAAAAGGATAAGGATACAGCCTATGGGTTGGCATATGCCCACTCTGAGGATGATTTTAAAACCATTCAAAATATTTTATTAGCCACGCGTGGAAAACTGGCAACAATATATGGTAAAGATGGTGCCGCCAACGATTATATGGTCCAGTTGCTTCGAATATGGGACGTGGTTGAAAGTGGCTACGAAATGCAATTATCTGAAGATGTTCGTGCCATTTGTGATGGATATGCTGATGGTATCAATCATTATGCAAAACGCCACCCAGAGGAAGTCCTTTCCGGGATATTTCCTGTTTCAGGAAAAGATATTGTGGCGGGATTTGTTCACCGGACCCCCCTCATGTTTGGTTTAGATCGCGTTCTTGGGAAGTTGGCTTCAGAGGAAAAGCCAAAATTCGCATTTGACCGTGAGGAGATGGAATGGGGCCCATTTGACCAAACATTGTTGGGATCGAATGTTATTGCAGTCGCTCCAAGCCGTTCTGCTGACAAATATACCCGAATTGCTATTAACTCTCACCAACCCTGGAGCGGACCAGTGGCGTGGTATGAAGCTCACCTCCATAGTGAAGAAGGATGGAATATGAATGGGGGGCTATTCCCCGGGTCTCCGGTTGTATTTGTAGGCCATAACGAAAATATCGGATGGAGTCATACGGTGAATGATCCTGACTTGATTGATGTATATGAATTGGAAATCCACCCTGAAGATGAAAATCAATATTTTCTTCATGGGAAATGGGAAGCATTGGAAGTTCGGGAAGCAAAAATCACGGTGAAACTATGGGGCCCATTTAAATGGACATTCAAACGAGAAACACTTTGGTCCATTCATGGCCCAGTCATTCGGAATCCCCATGGAACGTATGCGGTTCGGTTTTCAGGGTTTGGAGAAGTCCGACATGTTGAACAATGGTTCAGAATGAATAAATCACGAAACCTGGAAGATTTTGGGAAAGCCATGAGTATGTTGGCGCTTCCCATGTTCAATACAGCATATGCAGATAAAAATGGGAATTTGTATTATGTATATAATGCACTTTTACCTATTCGCGGAAACGATAACTACGATTGGCATGATATTGTACCGGGAAACACAGCCTATTCACTATGGCGTGGATACTTTGCATTCGATGATTTACCTCAGGTGGTGAATCCACAATCAGGATTTATTCAAAATTGTAACAGTACGCCATTTTTGGTCTCCATAGATGGGGACAACCCGGATGGGTCATTTTATCCCCAGAATTTGGGGATTGAGATGTTCCAAACCAATCGGGCGTTGAGGGCTCACGAAACATTTGGCGAAGATAAATCCATCACTCGAGAAGAATTTCACCAATATAAATATGATACCCAATATTCTAAAAAGTCCGTCATGGCTGTTAATTTGAAGAAGTTTTTATCAGAAGCATCCAGCGAAGACCCCGACATTATGAAGGCATTGGATTTACTCCAAAATTGGAATTTAGATACAGATAGTCTAAGTGTGGCGACCCATTTAGCCATTAGTGCGATTCGTCCAAAATACAATCCCGAAAAGTATAAATACAAATATGATCGGATTATGAAAAGGTTGAAACAAACAGTGAATTCGTTAAATGAAAAATTTGGCACCATTGATGTAAAATGGGGTGATATTATGCGGCTTCGAAGAGGGAATACGGATTTGCCATTAAGCGGAGGCCCGGACATTTTACGCGCTATTTATTCAAAGGAAAAAGAAGGGGTCCGAGTTGGGACTGCTGGAGATTGTTATTACGAAATTGTGGAATGGGACCCAGATGGAAATGTATTTGCTCAAAGTATTCACCAGTTTGGTTCGGCTACCCAAGATTCCAATTCTATTCATTATGATGACCAGGCAAAATTATTTTCAAAGCACCAAATGAAACCTGTGTGGATGGATTTGGAAGATATTAAATTAAACTTGGAAAGTTCCTATCGCCCCGGAAAAGAAAACCCCCTTTAAGGAGAACATGATGAAACGACAATTTACTTTATTTATATTTTTATTGTCTACCGTATGGGCGGACCGTCCCATTACAGCGGAGGATATTGTAAATATACGCTATATCGCCCAACCTGTTATTGATCCCAGTGGCAATCATGTTGCTTATGTGAAAATCATTCCTCGCGGTGCAGATGAAAAACGGGGCGGCAGTTATCGCGAAATTTGGATTACCAAATTGGATGGATCTGATCAGCGACAATATACTTTTTCTCCGGTGAATAGCTGGTCTCCTCAATGGACACCTAATGGGCATCTTTCGTTTTTATCCAGAAGAAAAGATCACAACCCTGGAACCCAAATTTATATTCTGCCCTTCAAGGGAGGAGAAGCAAAATTGTTAACGGACCATAAAACAGGAGTGGGTTCCTACCAGTGGTCTCCTGATGGGAAATGGATTGCCTTTACTTCTCGGGATCAAAAATCTGACGATCAGAAAAAAGCGGAAAAAGAAGGGCTTGATATGATTGTGATGGATCAGCAGCATATCTATACTCGCTTGTGGGTTTACAATGTAAAAGCCGCTACCTACCAGAAAGTGTTTAAACAAGATTTGAATGTGGCCAGTTTCAAGTGGTCTTCGGATAGCAAAACGATTGTATTCCAGGCGACGGATAAAACGGGGGCCGACAGGGATTTACTGGACCGCTCTATTTACCGCGTGAGGGCACCCAGCGGCAACCCAAAGAAAGTTTTGGAAACACCGGGAAAACTGGGTGATATGGCTATTTCACCAAACAGTGAAAATCTGGCTTTTTTAGGTGCCACCAGTTATAATGATCCCCTGTCCCAAAGTATTTATACCGTATCCCTAAAAGGGGGTAAAGCCAATTTATTAACCCCGGATTTTAAGGAATCCTTTGTTGCGGTGGATTGGGTGGACGACAATACGATTTTGGGGAAATCCTATAGAGGCACAAAGACGGTTCTTTCCACCATTAATACAAAAGGAAAATCTCAAGAAGGGATGGCCAACCAAACCGATGTACTGGCGCCAGATGAAATTCTGTCTTCTGTTTCATACCATAAGCCATCTGGAAAACTGGTTATTACGGCCAGTTCTCATGGTCACCCCAATGAATTATATGTAGGATCTTTAGGGTCAAATGTCATTAAAAGACTTACCCACACAAACAAAGGGTTTGATGACATTGATTTGGCAAAACAGGAAATCATTTCATGGCTCGGACCAGATGGGCTCGAGATTGAAGGAGTACTTACCTATCCCTTGAAATACAGAAAAGGAAAGAGATACCCTCTTGTTTTACAGATCCATGGTGGTCCTGAAGGCACCAGTCTGGATGGGTGGAATACCCGGGCCACTTACCCAGTTCAGCTTTTAGCAGCGGAAGGATTTGTTGTTCTAGAACCAAATTATCGGGGCAGCGGAGGTAAAGGGGTTGCCTTTTCAAAAGCGGATCATGACGATTTGGGCGGGATGGAGTTTGAAGATGTACTCTCAGGAATTGATCACCTTGTTGCGGAAGGAATTGTGGATAATGATAAAGTAGGAACTGGTGGGTGGTCCTATGGTGGGTATTTCTCCGCCTGGGCAGCAACCAAATATACAGATCGCTTTAAAGCATCAATGGTGGCTGCGGGACTTACAAACATGATTAGTTTTACTGGCACCACAGATATCCCTTATGAAATGTCCGTTGTTCATTGGAATCAGTGGTGGTTTGATAACCCAGAACTCCACTGGGAAAGATCACCCATTTCACATATCAATATGGCCCATACACCGACCTTAATTATCCACGGACTGAAGGATGATCGTGTACATCCTGAGCAAAGTATGGAATTGTGGCAGGCATTAAGAATTAAAGGAGTAGATACAGAATTGGTACTCTACCCCCGTGAGCCCCATGGGTTGATTGAACGGGCTCATAAGCTGGATTATATGGATCGTCTTGTGGGCTGGTATAAGAAATACGTGAAGTAAGCTTAGGATAAAAAATGAAATTAATCATTACGATCCTATTTTCAATTCAATTCATGTTAGCGGGTGAAGTGCTGCCGATTGAAATACCTTTAAAAGGCGAAGCGGCAGAACGAAACTTGGAAATGTCTGGCTTGGCATGGTATGGGGACAATTTAATTTTGATGCCCCAATATGTTGATAAAGAAGCACCGGGATTTTATTATTTATCAAAAGAATCAATTAATGATTGGCTTGATGGCGATAGAACCAGTGGATTAAAACCAAAACCAATCCGAATATCCATGCCCAGTTTTGAAAATAAAATTGGCGGGTTTGAAGGGTTTGAAGCCATATGCTTTATGGGCCAAAAAGCCTTTTTGATCATTGAGTCAAAACATGATGGTGTTATGAAGAGTTTTCTTATTACGGGAGAAATGAATTTTAAAAAGAAAGAACTGTCAATAAACCCGGGAAAACTTGAACAGCTCAATGTCCCAGTAAATCTTAAAAATATGGGTTTTGAAAGTATTCTAAAATACAACGCCAGCTTAATGGTGTTTTTTGAAGCCAATGGGATGAATGTAATGAAACACCCTAAAGCAGATTTATATACAAATGCGCTCAAATATAAAACGAACCTATCAATCCCAAACATTGAATATAGAATTACCGATGTTTCAGCTGTTGATGGTAAGGGGCGATTTTGGGCGTTGAATCATTATTGGCCAGGTGAGAGGAAAATACTTCTTCCAGGGAAAGATTTTATTTTAGACGGATTTAATGAAGGGGAAACCCATCAGAAATATGAACATGTAGAACGGTTGGTGGAATTAAAAATTGACGGTGATTCAATAACCCGGACTGATGCACCGCCTGTTCAGCTTGTTTTGTCAGAAAAACCTCGAAATTGGGAGGGATTGGTTCGTCTTGGGAATAAGGGATTTTTGATGATTACAGATGAGCATCCCCGGACAATTTTGTCCTTTGTGCCGTTGATATATAATTAAATCCTAAAAATTCAAAAACCGAACTCCAACTGTGAAAAATAACCCAGATGGGTTCAATGCAGGAGAAGGTCCCATTTTGGATTTCCATACTGCCGGCTCTGTTTCAACATCTTCTCCCTCACCTTTGGTATAACCCCATCCACCTGTCATAGAACCAACCGAATATTCTAAACCAAAAATCCAGTCTCGATGTGGGGATGTCATGAATATTGTTTCTAAACCAACTTTGGGTATACCATAAAATGCAGATACAGAATTTCCATCATCATCTTGCCTAAAAACTGCGTTGGCATGGAGGTTTATTGTGCCACCAAGAGAAAATGAGGGTGTATGAATAATATTGGCAGTCAAACCGAAGGGAACACCAATAATTAAATCGTGATTATTTCGACTATCCTGCGCAGACCCGAACTGAAAACCAATTTTAAAATTGGTTTTATTAAAGGGGTTAAAGTTTATACCACCCCCAATATTGAAGTCACTTTGATCTGTTCCAAAAGATCCTGCAATATAATATGCCGGCATAAAATGGGTTTTTTCCGTTGCTTTATACCCGTTGATAATTTTTCCCCATCGACGGACAATTTGACTGCGATTAGCATCTTTACTTAATTCCAATACACGGACAAGGGCTACTGATTTACCTGGGACAACTATTTTTCGATCACCGAATATTTTTGTTTCATCCAACGAAGAAATTTCAAAAATAGTTCCCTTTTTAACACCCATATCTTCACCTAAAACAAGCATGATTTCTTTTCGATCGGATTCTAAAACTTGGCTGGTGAGTTTATACATTTGTCGCAACTTTACAGATAGTTTTCGACGGGCCTGTCGTAAGGTTGTTTTCAAAGATTTTCCTCGACCGCCCCCAGTGTGTTCTGCGCTTATATAATGGGAATTCAGTGTTTGCCCTGTTTCCACATCAATTGTTTTAATAGAAAAAGCCAAAACGGTTTGAATATTATCAGGGTGGGGCTCCCCCTTTTCTTTCGTAGCAGACGCATCAACAATAGCGACAATTACATCAAAAAAATTGGTTTCTTCTTCTTTTTCATCAGTTTTGGGTATACCCCTTTGATCAAATTGAATAAGCTTAATAAGCATGGCTTCTTTTGCACCTGCGATTTCCCCAAATTCGATGATTGACGAATCATTAATAATCCCAGCCATATATAAGGCCTGCTCTTCGAATATTTTCTTTAAATCTTGCCTGTTAAATACATTATATCGTCCCAATTGTGATGCTTCGGCTGCCACAATTTCTACAAGTTGATAGTGAATTGATGTGGCATCATCCCCCTGTTCTGCAGGTAGAATAATTAGTGGGCGTTTTTGGCTCGTGATTTCCGGTTGATTTTTCTGGGCTTCACAAACCCCCAAGAATGTTAATATAAAAATGAGGTGTTTAATTATCAATTTCACCATACTAAAAAGTCCATTCCAAATTTCCACGCCAACCCATAGCAATCGATATAGATGAAATATTTGTCTGGTCCTGGCCCAGATAATCTTCCAATTCATAGTTCATATTTATGGATATCCCATTTTTAATGGGAAAAATTAATTCAAAAAGATATTGGTTACGTGTGAGATTGCTCACATGGATTTCACTGATTTGTTGAAAATGTTCCACTTCTAATTTGGTTGAAAACCTGGAAGCATTATGATCCCAAAAAATGCCGGTCTTTAGGTAAGATGTTTTTCTTTCTTCATTGAGGTAGTCAGACATATCAAATGCATGGCCGATTTCCATATTCACAAGACCCTTTTCATATTCTTTTAAAAATAGACCAAACCCCTGATTGAAGTGGTATTGGAGTTTTACGCCGGCCCGTGTATTTTTCCGATAAGAAGTGACTGTATAGCGGTAAAAACGTGGTGCAGAAACATATTTATCGCTGGATTTATACCGAATATAAATAAATGATTCTTTTTGCAAACCATAACCAAACAGTCTTAGGTCTCGAAATGTATTATCTGTTTGCCGGTTTAACCGATAGTATCCAAATCCACCATTTATTTTTTCGGCACTTGCACCCCCTATGCGGCCGTACTGTTTCCAATTAAGAGAATCCGTTTGAGAACTGACAGTTGCGAGCCCGATAAAAAAAAGGACAAAGATTCGCTTCATTGCTTTATTTTTTTACCGCTTTCCATGAGTAAAACAGCCAAAGTAAAAAAGCCGATTGTCATTAGGAAGGCCACAATAAAACTTGTCATTGGCGGAGAATCAGATACACCTAAAATGGTGAAACGAAGTCCATTAATCATATAATAAATAGGGTTGTAGAGGCTGGCTGCTTGTGCCCAGTCCGGAAGCATTTTAATCGAGTAAAATATTCCGCCAAGAAAACTCAGGGGTGTCAGAAAAAAGTTTTGTAGCGTTGCCAGTTGATCCCACGTATCTGCTAATTGTCCTAATAAAAATCCAATACTAGAAAAAGCCACAGAAACCAGAATAATAAATCCCACCGTTGCGAAAGGCTGTATCACAGAAATACCACCCAAAGTAATTCCCACCAATAAAATTAAAAGACCATTTACCGTTCCCCTGATTGTTCCACCAATGATATATGCCATAGAAATTTCAAAACTTGACAATGGAGCTTGAAGGAGATCCGGCAATTGCCCTAATAATTTCATCTGGAGCATGGATGAAGATGAATTAGACGACGCATTGGTTAGGGTATTCATCATAATTAGGCCTGGTATAATAAACATGGTATAGGGAATGCCATCAATGGTAGATATGCGTCTTTCTAGGGTAAACCCGAATATCAATATATATAAAATGGAGGAAATGAATCCCGGAATAATTGTTTGCCGGTAAACAGCAAAAAAACGACCCACTTCCCGCGATGTGAGTGTCCAGAGTCCAACCCAATTCATTCGTTAATTCCTTTCCCTGTGAGGCTTAAAAAAACATCCTCCAGAGAAGACTTGGTTGTTTCAACCCGCTGAACATGGCACCCTTGTTGGGTGAGCGCATTAATGATTTCGGGAAGGACTTCTTCCGGATCTTGTGTCGTGAAATGGAGTCTTCCATCATCCTGAGTATAGGTAAAATCTTTCAAGCAGGATTCCAATTCTTCTCCGGGGTCAGATACATTGATTGTGATACCGGCCTTGCCAAGCTGACTGGTAAGTTTTTTCGGCGTTCCCTCCTTAATGACTCGTCCTTTATCGATAATGGCCACTTTATCACATAACATTTCAGCTTCTTCAATATAGTGGGTTGTGAGAAGAATGGTTTTCCCTTTTTTATGAAGGTCTCGAAAATAATCCCAGAGTTCGTGGCGGAGTTCAACATCTACACCAGCCGTAGGTTCATCAAGAATAATGATATTTGGATCATGGACCAATGCTTTGGCAATTTGAAACCGACGTTTCATTCCGCCGGAAAGTTGCCGAAGACGGGCTTTTCGTTTTTCTACTAATCCTAATCTGTTTAATAGCTCTTCAACGCGGTCTTTGGCTTTAGCTTTAGGGATACCATAATAACCCGCCTGAAAATAGAGAAGCCTATCGAGGGGGAAGAACCAATCTTGAGTAAATTCTTGTGCAGAGATACCCACCTGAGATCGTGTAAATCGATAATCAGAAACGGTATCTCTTCCAAAGACTTCTGTTTCACCTTCATTTTTTCTAACGAGTCCAGTAAGAATATTTATGGTGGTTGTTTTACCGGCGCCATTGGGCCCAAGCAATCCAAAAAACTCCCCATCTTCGATGGTGATGTCCACACCCCTTAGGGCGACCGTCTCCTCGTAACTTTTTTTAAGATTTCGTATGGAAATGGCAGGTGTCATTATTTCTCCATATCGAATCCAATATGGGTATCAAAGGGGAATGGAAAGTCAAAGCCTTCTACACCGGGGAAGTGAACGACAGAAGCAATAAATCCCCAGGGAATTAACATGGAGGCTGTTAC
>Ga0233429_1000288_pt1 | contig 94145 bp, 70 predicted proteins | sample SI_118_April2016_3_FD_179879 | JGI IMG/M metagenome (GOLD analysis project Ga0233429, IMG submission 179879) | Seawater microbial communities from Saanich Inlet, British Columbia, Canada - SI_118_April2016_135_MG | ecosystem: Environmental > Aquatic > Marine > Inlet | place: Canada: British...
GATTTGTGACAGGAGCGCATACGGTAGACACGGATACTCAGATAGATAAATCCGGTATTGAAACACTTGGATTTGTGGATGGTGCTCATACTGTAGATACAACACTTGATCAGGCAGGAGTAGAGGGCTTGGGTTTTGTGGCAGGAGCGCATACGGTAGACACTGATACGCAGATAGATAAAACGGGTATTGAAGGTCTTGGTTTTACCGCCGGCGCTCATACAGTCGACACCACACTTGATCAGTCTGGAGTAGAGGGCTTGGGTTTTGTGACCGGGTCGCATACGGTAGACACTGATACACAGATAGATAAAACGGGTATTGAAGGTCTTGGTTTTACAGCCGGCGCTCATACAGTCGACACCACACTTGATCAGTCTGGAGTAGAGGGCTTGGGTTTTGTGACCGGGTCGCATACGGTAGACACTGATACACACATAGATCAAACGGGTATTGAAGGTCTTGGTTTTACCGCCGGCGCTCATACAGTCGACACCACACTTGATCAGTCTGGAGTAGAGGGCTTGGGTTTTGTGACCGGGTCGCATACGGTAGACACTGATACACAGATAGATAAAACGGGTATTGAAGGTCTTGGTTTTACCGCCGGCGCTCATACAGTCGACACCACACTTGATCAGTCTGGAGTAGAGGGCTTGGGTTTTGTGACCGGGTCGCATACGGTAGACACTGATACACACATAGATCAAACCGGTATTGAAGGTCTTGGTTTTACAGCCGGCGCTCATACAGTCGACACCACACTTGATCAGTCTGGAGTAGAGGGCTTGGGTTTTGTGGCAGGAGCGCATACGGTAGACACTGATACACACATAGATCAAACCGGTATTGAAGGTCTTGGTTTTACAGCCGGCGCTCATACAGTCGACACCACACTTGATCAGTCTGGAGTAGAGGGCTTGGGTTTTGTGACCGGGTCGCATACGGTAGACACTGATACACACATAGATCAAACGGGTATTGAAGGTCTTGGTTTTACAGCCGGCGCTCATACAGTCGACACCACACTTGATCAGTCTGGAGTAGAGGGCTTGGGCTTTGTGACAGGAGCGCATACGGTAGACACTGATACGCAGATAGATAAAACGGGTATTGAAACACTTGGTTTTGTGGATGGTGCTCATACAGTTGATGAAGTCGGCACAAATACACTGAATTATGTTCCCAAATGGAATGGCACGGAATTGGTTTCAGGAACAATTTTTGATAATGGTAATGTCGGCATCGGCACGACGAGTCCGAGCGCAACACTGGAAGTTGCAGGCCGGGCGATTATCAATGACGGGGCTCATAATGACAATGTTTTTATTACCGGTGGTAATGACACTGCTACAGGGAATAGTAACATAGCCGTTGGTTTAAGGGCACTGGAAGCTATCACGACGGGGATGGGTAACGTAGCCATCGGTCAAGATGCGATGCGCCTTTGCATCACCGGTCAACTTAACGTTGCCGTTGGTGCAAAGGCGCTAGAAGACACCACAACAGGGAGCGATAACGTAGCTACTGGGATGTGGGCGCTACAAAGGAACACGACAGGCAGTAATAACACAGTACTGGGTTATCGGGCCGGACTTGGTGTTCCCGATTCCAGCAATGTGTCAGACAACGTATTTCTGGGGTATCAGGCGGCATTGGCCATCCTGACCGGTGCAGATCGAAATGTGATTATCGGTAAGGGTGCGGCAGCAACCCTGACCACTGGTGCGGATAACATCATCATTGGACAGGGTGTAGATGTATCCGCCGCAGGCGTGAGTAACGAGTTGAATATCGGCAATGCGATTTACGGGGATTTGAGTACCGGTAACGTCGGCATCGGTACAACGACCCCTGAGGCTATGCTTGATGTTGCAGGTCAGGTCAAGATTACCGGTGGTGTGCCGGGTTTAGGCAAAGTCCTGACCTCTGACGCATCCGGATTAGCAACATGGGAGGCAATAACTGGAATTGGACTCTTTAGTAATGGTGGTGACGCCGCCGGAGCGGACAGGACACTTGGAAATACAGATAATTTCAGTCTGGGGTTTTTGACTAATAACCAGCCAAGGTTGAGCATTACAAATGACGGCAATGTTGGCATCGGCATTGACAGTCCGGGCGGTTTGCTGGGTCTGAAAGACGCCAATACCTACCTTGATGTGGATACCGGTAATAATCTGACCTTTACAGATATCAATGCGGGCACCAGGACACTTGCAGATCTGGTTAATACAGACACTCATATAGATAAGACCGGTATAGAATCTCTTGGATTTGTAGATGGTGTTCATACTGTTGACACGACACTTGACCTGGCCGGAGTAGAGGGTTTGGGTTTTGTGGCCGGAGCACATACGGTAGACACTGATACGCACATTGATAAAACTGGTATTGAAGGTCTTGGATTTATTGACGGTGCACATACTGTGGACACCACACTTGATCAGGCTGGAGTAGAGGGTTTGGGATTTGTGACAGGAGCGCATACGGTAGATACCGATACGCACATTGATAAAACTGGTATTGAAGGTCTTGGATTTATTGACGGTGCACATACTGTGGACACCACACTTGATCAGGCTGGAGTAGAGGGTTTGGGATTTGTGACAGGAGCGCATACGGTAGACACGGATACTCAGATAGATAAATCCGGTATTGAAACACTTGGATTTGTGGATGGTGCTCATACTGTAGATACAACACTTGATCAGGCAGGAGTAGAGGGTCTGGGTTTTGTGACAGGGTCACATACAGTAGACACCGATACGCACATTGATAAAACTGGTATTGAAGGTCTTGGATTTATTGACGGTGCACATACTGTTGACACCACACTTGATCAGGCTGGAGTAGAGGGTTTGGGTTTTGTGGCCGGAGCACATACGGTAGACACTGATACGCACATTGATAAAACTGGTATTGAAGGTCTTGGATTTATTGACGGTGCACATACTGTGGACACCACACTTGATCAGGCTGGAGTAGAGGGTTTGGGATTTGTGACAGGAGCGCATACGGTAGACACGGATACTCAGATAGATAAATCCGGTATTGAAACACTTGGATTTGTGGATGGTGCTCATACTGTAGATACAACACTTGATCAGGCAGGAGTAGAGGGTCTGGGTTTTGTGACAGGGTCACATACAGTAGACACAGATACGCACATTGATAAAACTGGTATTGAAGGTCTTGGATTTATTGACGGTGCACATACTGTTGACACCACACTTGATCAGGCTGGAGTAGAGGTTTTGGGTTTTGTGACCGGAGTCCATACGGTAGACACCGATACACACATAGACAAAAGCGGTATTGAGACCCTTGGTTTTGTAGAAGGCGCACATACTGTGGACACCACACTTGATCAGTCGGGAGTTGAGGGTCTGGGTTTTGTGACAGGGTTGCATACGGTAGACACTGACACTCACATAGATCAGACCGGTATTGAAGCATTAGGTTTTGTGGATGGTGCTCATACGGTAGACACGACACTTGACCAGGCCGGAGTAGAAGGTTTGGGATTTGTAACCGGTTCGCATACGGTAGACACAGATACGCACCTAGATAAAGCCGGTGTTGAAGCACTGGGTTTTGTTGACGGTGCTCATACGGTAGACACAGCGCTTGATCAGGCAGGTATTGAAGCGTTCGGTTTTATAACCGGAACACACACGGCAAGTGATTCAAACACTTTGTTAGGTAAGAGTGCTGGCAATGCAACTATGACTGGCGGAGGAAATACTGCTTTAGGTAATAACGCACTTGCTTACAACACCACGGGGAATTATAATACCGCCTCGGGTTATTTATCACTTCGTTTCAACACCACGGGTATTTTTAACAGCTCCTTTGGTTATCACGTACTTTATAGCAACACCACGGGTGGCTATAATACCGCCTCAGGTTATAAATCGCTTCATTCCAACACCACGGGTAATTTTAACACAGCTTCAGGTGTCTTCTCGCTTCGTAACAACACTACAGGTTATTCTAACACAGCTTTGGGTGGTTACTCACTTTCTAGTAACACCACAGGCTTTTCTAACAGTGCCTTTGGTAGTAGCGCACTTACGAACAACACCACAGGTATTTTTAACAGCGCCTTTGGTAATCTCGCACTTGAAAACAACACCACAGGAAATTATAATAACGCCTCGGGTTATCTATCACTTCGTTTCAACGCCGCGGGTAATTATAACACCTCCTCGGGTTATAGAGCCGGATATAATAGCAATGGAGATAGAAATATTTTTATAGGATACCAAGCGGGTGACAGTGTGGAGACCGGTTCCGATAATATCATTATTGGATCTGACGCAGATGTACCGAGCCCTGCAACAAGTAATCACCTGAATATTGGAAGCACCATTTTCGGAGACCTTCTCACCGGCAACATCGGCATCGGGACAACAAGTCCTCAAGGTAAGCTGGACGTAAACGGTGCAATCTATCAAAGAGGAAGCCAATTACATGCTGATTATGTATTCAAGCCTGATTACGATCTGGAATCCATCCGTGAACACGCGGACTTCATGTGGGAGAATAAACATCTGAAGGCCGTACCAAAACAGAAAATCGATGAAAATGGTTTAGAGATCATAGAAGTCGGATCACACAGAAAAGGTATGCTGGAGGAACTGGAAAAAGCTCATATATACATTGAACAACTCAATAACCAAAACAGAGCATTAGAAGCAAGATTGGAACAGCAGAGAGATATTTTTGATGCAAGATTGGCAAAGCTGGAAGCATTGATCAACGTTGAGTGACCAAAGGGATCTAAAATTAATCTCGTAACTTGAAACCTGTAACCTGAAACGCCCGTAACTCGTAACAATAAAGAATGAGAACAACAATTAAAACATCAAAATTATTTCTATTAGCATTTATCATATCGTTATTGATGCTTAACACTTCTTTTGCCGGTATTAATAACTTGTATATACCGAATGGTGAGACTGTTCTAGGCGGAGATATCAAGACATATACGGCTCGCAATTCTATCGAAGCAGGGACTTCCTTCGTTGTTGAGAGTGGTGGTGATGCAACCTTCCGTGCTGGTAGTGGTGGCATTGCTCTTAAGCCGGGCTTCCATGCTAAAAATGGTGCTAAATTTGCCGCAAAGTTCTGGTATGATTCTCAAGGCCTGCAAGATAATAAAGCCCCAACTGTCGTAGACTCATATCCGACAGATGGAGAGAATGTGGCCAACGACGGAAGTCCATTAGAACTGAGAGTAATATTTGCAGATGACGATTCCGGCATATATTCTGTTAAACTTTACGAGGATGGTGTTGAAGTTCAGGCAACTATTGGTGGCTCCTATAACGATCAAACTCTTTCATATATCATAACCAACCCTGTGGAACAAACCTATATATACACTGTTGTATTAGAGGATATGGCGGGAAATACAGACAGCATAGACATATCATTTACTGTGGATAATGATCCACCGGTAACAACTGCCAGTCCGACAGGAGGAACATTCAGTGGGCCGTTTACCGTAACCCTTTCATCTGATGAGGCAGGCTCAACTATATATTACTCAACGGATAACTATCCACCTTTTGTTAATAGTAGCAATACAGATTCCGGCGTGTCGCCCATAGTAGTTACAATAGACAGAAGCATGAACCTACAGTTTTTCGCTAAGGACACTGCTGGTAACATTGAGACAACAACAAAAAGTGAGGTCTACCTCCTGGGTGCGATACCGGATGCGTTAACAATCACATTGGCATCCTTCGATTCAGGAGCTCAACGCGTTGAGCTCTCCTGGAATGCAGCTTCAGGTCAAATATCAGGCTATCATTTATATCGCTGCCTCAGTCCGTTCGACGTCGATATCCTGAACCAGAGCCGTAATGGAGGCTACCCTCCACCGGCAAGATTAAGGATTGGGGCTCTTTCAACGCCTACGTCCTCTTCTGATTCTGCAATCGTGTCAGGTGTAACTTACTTCTACGGGGTGACAGCAGTAGATGCTAATGGTACGGAAGGTGTTATATCTCCACTCGTGCCGATTGATGTTGATAGTACGACATCCGGAGATAGTGATCCGTCCATGAAAGCTATGGCCTGGCTGGAATCTACTCAGAGCGAAGAGGGTTACTGGGATGACAAGAGACGTCTGCGTATGCTTGCAACAAGCCAGGTGCTTAATGCATATAAATTGATGGGGAAAGATGATGCCGGCACACATCATGCTCTCTTTTATCTCAGAGGACACTTTGCGGATAACAATGACTACCTGGCACGAAAGATGATTTTATTGGCAGATTACGGACAAAATGTTGATGAAATGGTTAACAGGTTGATAGCTCAAAGTCAAATTAGTGGAACCCAGATACAGGGCTGGGGGGTAAGGACTAGATTGCTCTTTGATGCTGTCAGTACAGCCCTGGGGGCAAAGGCTGCTGATCTATCAACCAGAAGCATTGATCCTATGATTAACGAAGGTCGTTTATATTTGGCGGGATCAACCTATCTTGATAGTAAAAATTTCCCTGATCGATTTGGTTGGGTACGAGCTCAAGATCCTAGCGTATTTGTGTCCTGTCTGGTATACAACATAGTAGAGGAATATTATGGTTTTTCTATCTATAATTCATCATGGATAAGTGACTATCAAAATGGTGATGGTTCTTTTGGAAACGGTTTAATCGATACCTGCGCAGCTATTATGTGGATTGATGATTTAGGTGATGGGGGTGCTCAATGGATAAAAGGATTAGCTGCTTACAATTACATATTAGATAAACAGAGTAGCAATGGAAGCTGGAACGATGATCCTTATTTGACAGGGCTGTGTATAGAAGCTCTGGAAAAGTCAGGCTATGCACCGTAGAAGTATGTACGAATTACGATTGAGATTCACAATTCTTGTTTGCAATAGTAGTTATCGAAGGATTAACTTGGTGCGTAAGAATTTCGATGTTGTCACTAAATCGCCAATATTTTTCTTTGTGGCTTGGTGTCTTAATGGCGAAAAAGAGTTGAAGAAGACTTAACTTAAATAACCACTTTTTATTACAAAAAGAGGAATAACAAATATGGCAAAAATGATAATGCAGAATAAGGTTTTCAATATCCTGTTTATTCTGTCACTCTGTATACTAACAGGAAACATATTGTTATATCCAAAACAAACCGCTTACGCGGATCCTCCTGTAGCTGCAGATACAGCTGAAACAATGGAGTGCGAGTTTACTAATGAACTCCAGCTTTTAGCTCAAGAATTAAATCATGACTCTGTTGAGATATATAACTGGGTTTACAAAAATATCAAGTATGATCGTTACTATTATGGGTCACGTATGGGCGCCCATACGACGTATCTGAACAGGAGGGGTAATACGTGGGATATATGCTCTCTATTAATAACACTCTTAAGGATTTCAGATATTCCTGCCCGATATATTTATATCAATGGTTCTCCTTATAAATCTACTTTTGTGTATGTTGAGGCTTGGGTTCCGGTAGATAGCTACCGGGGGAGTGGAGAAGGGCAGGTTAGTGACTGGATCCCCTTGTCGCCATGGAATTATGCGCAAACCTACAAGCCGGGTATTGACATTTTTGCTAATGGGATTCCTTCCGCACTCGCATTTGATTTTGATAGTTATGTATTAGAACAAAATAATAAAAATCCATTGGAAGTTTTTGAGGAGGATGTGCAGAAGTATCTGCATGACAATTACCAGGGACAGACATTAAAAGATATTCCTTTCACAGAGACGAGTGCAAGCGGTAGTGCACCTATTAGTTCGCTGTTACCCGGAAGTTTACCGGAAAATTTTACCGTCTCTTTTGAAACTGCCAGTGAAGTTCCTGATTCAGAAAGAGTGAATATAACGCTAAGGTTCAAACATGCTACAGACGATTCAATCCTGCTTGAAAAGAGTATATATCTCCCTCAAGTTGCAGGTAAACGGTTCTGCCTTGATTTCATTCCTGTTGATGAAACGACCAGACTCTACATAATTGACAACTATGATGGCAACATGTGTAAAGTTCCTCCGGGAGAAAATGTATACGTAAAGCCGGCTCTTAAATTGGATGGCAATATAATGTCCGGAGGAACAGGTTCACAGATCCGTCTAAATGATAGTTTTTATGTCGAATATATTGGAGGTGGCTACACTACTACACAGAGGCCTGATAGAAAAGCAGGGACGTTTATGCAGATAGCTCTAGATCCTCTTACCGCTTCTGAAAAAACTATCGAAAAGATGAAAATTGACTTGAAGGACCTCTCAACTGACATCGCTTATGTCGATAGTACCCGTGAAGAATACCTGGGCAGGATGGCAAACATATTAACAGAGACATTTCTGCTCAGGATGCACAATAATGCATCACGTATTGAAGATTTGATGTACGGTAAGTTTAAATGGGACAGTGTTAGTCCAACGTTTATATACACCTTTCCTGACAATATTCTTAAAGATGAGGAATCTAAATTTTACATCCACCCTCAATGGAATATTGATGCACAGTCTAATATAGGTTTTGTACTGCCGTATAATAACCCAAATTCGCCTCAACTTGCCTGGACAGATCCATTGTTTGTTCTTGCAAGAAAACTTTCCGGGTATAGCGCCTCTTATAATGAGGGGTTGATATTCGAAGATTGGTTAGACACTCCTGGTTTGAGTACTATAAAAGGGCTTATGGTGGCCAGTGAGGATACAAATAATGACGTTAGAGTTTTCACTAATACACAGGCAGATATTGACTATCTCAACGGATTAAAAGGGTCGTCAGATCCAAATGCCCTGTCAGATAGTATTATTCAACTGTTTATAGATGAGGTAGTAGGTGGTGCGAGAGTAACAGCTCAAACAAAAAATCTTGTTTACAAAGATTATACGGGTTATGTCATGATATCAGAAGGATTGAACGGTGATGGCTATCTATTTGGACAGGACAATGGAGGGTGGACATCAACTGATGTTACAATAGATCCAGTTGTAGTGGCAACAACCAGTATTCCGGTAAACCAATATATCCCACCGTCCGTTAATACTTCATGGATAGATAACTATACTACCGTATTTAATGGGGTAGGTACTACAACTAAAATTGAATCAAACAAAGCTAATTCGAGTACAGTAAGTGCATCTGACGGTGACCCGGTTGATATGGCTAAAGGGGAGTATTACCAGGAAGAGAAACCAGATATTATAATTGCTTCACGTGGAATTCCACTCTCTGTTGTACGTACATATAAGAACCAGTTAATTTATAACGGTCCATTTGGTTTTGGCTGGACATGGAACCACGCAGAGCGGATTCTTCCTCTGGAAGATGATGATGTACTGTATTATGACAATCAGGGTATTTCTTATGAGTTGACTCATCAGGGCAACGGTATATACGATTACCCTCCCGGCTCCACGTTTACATTAGTAACCACCACTACCTCTTATATCGTAACACAGAAGAGATCAGGACATGAATACCACTTCACATTAGATGGGTATCTAGATAAGAAAATAGACCGTTTTGGTAATGAATTGAATTTCACCCACGATATTACGTATCCTGACAGGATTACAGAAATTACAGATTCACTCGGCGGCAATAGGAAGCTTACTCTGGTTTATAATCCTGAAGGTAAGGTAGAGACGGTAACAGACTTTACTGGGCGCATTTGTCGCTACACTTATACCGGAGACGACCTGACTACTTTCACTGATCTTGAGCAAAACGATACAAAATATGAATATCTCTCAGATCAGGAAAATGAGTTAAACAATCACAACATGTCCAAATATATCATGCCCAACGGCAACTTCCTTGAGCTGGGTTACTATCTGAATGACACAGTCTCCTGGCATCGTAACGAGGAAGGGGCAACATTTAATTTCCTGTTCAGTCGCTTGAACCAATATGCGGAGACGTGGAATGAGGAGGGCTACTATCGTAAGATATTCTTTAATGATAATAATGATGTCGTCCGTATTGCCCATAAAGATGGGACTATTTCTCAGAGCAAATTTGACGAACATCATAATATGACAGAGCTGATAGACGGCAATGGTAATACCACAACCTTTACCTACTTTCCTGCCGGTCAACCGGAAATAGCCGCAGACCGTAACCTCTATTCCAAAACAAACGAAGAATTGAATGAAACCTGGAACTATAAATACGATTCACTGGATAATCCCTATGCGCCATCGGAAGTTACAGATCCAATGGGGGCGGTTACAAATTACGAATACTACAGTGGCGGCAGTCTGCATAAGAAAATTCAGGCACCCGGATTCAATTATGATGCTGATAATAAATTAGTACCAATCGCAAACGCACCGGGATTCGCTACCATCTATAACTATGATATATATGGTAACCTCACATCAACAACCGATCCTCTGGGGCTGAGTACGAGTGGGACCTATGATACAGACGGTCTCTACCTGACAAGTTCAACGGATAAAAACGGTAAAGTTACAAACTATACTTACTATGATGGATCAGACTCAACGAATCCGGTAGGGGCTTTGAGTTCAGCCACAATAGATTCACCAACTGATTCTTCCGGAATTACGACATCATACACCTACAACCACTACAATCAGAAAACAACAATTACGGATGATCTCGGGAATACGACTGACCTTAATTATGACGTAAACAGAAAACTTCTAACACGTGTTCTGCCTGACGGTGCTACTACTACCTTCAGTTATTATCCGGCAAGGGACATCGTATCAGGAGCTCTGGTACAAAATGAGACTGATGCGCTGGGTAATTTTGCAACATTTAAGTACGACAAGACCGGCAATATGACTTCACGGGAGGACAGGAACGGAAATATCACCACCTACAGCTACGACGGACTGAACCGGCTGATAGCGGAGACCGACCCGTTTCAGAACTCTGCCGAACTCTCCTATGATGGAAATGGCAATGTAGTAAAGCAGACAGACAAAAACGGTAATGTTACTAATTTCGTCTATGATGCTGCCAACAGGTTGATAACAAAGAGAGACCCGGAAGGAAACGACTTTGATTACGAATACTATGCTGACGGAAAACTCAAGAACGAGATCTATACCGTTAATACAACTAAGGTGAAAACACACTACGACTACAACGCACTCGGCCATCCGGAAGCCAGGACGATAAGTAACGATGACGGCAGCGGCGACACCAGAGAATTTCAATATCGCTACGATGCCCTGGGAAGATTGATCAAGACGATATACCCAAAGGGTAACTACGAGACCATAGAGTACGACTATAACGGGAACACAAGATACACGAGGAGCTTTGATAGTCTCGGTAATCCGCTTAAACAGGTTGAGTTCATATACTACGCAGACAGCCGCAATCTTCTTCAGAAGAAGATTGTCGATAACGGTAAGGATGACAGTGGAGACGGTTACATATATGAATACGACGCGTTGGGAAGGTTACTCCGAGAAACCGATCCTGTGGGCAACCATGTTGACTACGAATACGATTCCGTGGGTAATCTTGTAAGGCTGACAGACGGAGCCGGCAACATAACACAACACTTCTATGATCTGGCCGGAAAAAAGGTAAAGACTATAGATGCCAACAACAGCACTACAACCGTAACCTACGACAACAACGGCAATCCGCTCAAAGTTACAGACAGAGAAGGCAATGAAACCACCGCATTCTACGATGCTATGAATAGAAGAATAGGTGTGATGGACACCCAATGGAACACAACAACCTTCGACTACGATGAAAACGGAAACCTCATCGGATTGACTGACCCGAACAGCGGCAGCACACTTTATGAATACGACGACAACAACCGCCAAACAAAGCTGATACGTCCGGAAGGCGAGACAACGACGTTTGAATACGATCCTGTTGGCAACCGTACTGCTGTGCTTGATGCGAATGGACAGAAGATTGCCTACGAACACGATCAATTCGGACAGCTTAAGACCACAAAACACTATGCTACCGGAGATCACAACACAGAGGTAAAGACCGTAAATTTTGATTACGACTTCAATGGCAACCTTACGTCATACGATGACAGTATAACATCCGCTGACTACACCTATGACGACCTCAACAGGAAAACGGGAGAGACAATTAACTATACTGCTACTATATCAAAAGACCTCAGCTACAGCTATCCGGACAACTGGACACAAACATTTACCGGCCCTGACAATGTTACGCTTACCCACAACTACGACGCTGCGGGACGTTTGAATACCATAACCATACCGGGACAGGGTGATATCACCTACAATACCTACGAGTGGAACAGTCCGACAAATATCGCACTGCCGGGCGGCAGTAGCACTGATTATTCATACGATGCCCTGTGGCATGTAAAGGCAATTACTACCAGTGATACTGACATTATGACCCGGAACTACGTCTACACCGCAGAAGGAAATATCACCACAAAAACAACGGAACATGGCTCATACACCTACACATACGATGAACTATATCGTCTGACAGATGCCGTGAACCCGATCGTTACGGACGAAACATACACCTACGATAATCTTGGCAACAGGCTCACCTCTGCTGCGGTTGCAGGTAACTGGGCATATAATCTGAACAATGAACTTAGCAGCTACGGCGGCACTACGCTAACATATGACGACAATGGCAACATAACTAATAAAGCAATCGGTGCGGTTGACACTTCATATATTTATGATGTAGGTGATCGAATGACTGAAGTTAAGGACGACAGTGGTGTCCCTATTATAGCGTACTACTACGATCCATTTGGCAGGAGACTGTGGAAGAACGACGGAAACGGAAGAATATATTATCTCTATTCCGATGGGGGATTGATTGGAGAGTACGATTCAAGTGGAGTAGAGACAAAGACCTACGGCTACGCGATGGGTTCACAATGGGGCACAAATCCGCTGTTCCAGAAAGAAGGAACAACCTACTACTGGTACCACAACGACCACCTGGGAACGCCTCAGAAGATAACAGACACTTCAGGTACAGAGAAATGGTCTGCCACATACGATTCATTCGGTAAGGCTACGGTCTCAGGAACAAGTACAATTACAAACAACCTCCGCTTCCCCGGACAATACTTTGATAGCGAAACCGGTCTCCACTACAACTGGAATAGATACTACGACTCTGAGACAGGCCGATACATGCGTGTTGATCCAATCGGAGAAGGTCTAAATTTATACTTGTATGTCCAAAATAATCCATTAAAATATATCGACCCAAGAGGGTTGACGACCAGGTCGTACCAAAATGATTACAGCTATCAGCAACCAGCATATACACCTACACAAAGTGTTTCAGTAACATCTAATAACCAGTTAGATTTGGGAGTGCCGGGTGGAGGCTCTTTGTATGCCGGAATGGGGATGGCTGATTTTGATAACACGTCAAGTCCAACATCTAATGGCCAGATAGAGATGGGAATGCCGGCTGGTATTGTAACTTTACCTCCTATTGAAACATTAGTGAATTGGACTCTTAAAGCATATGACGTAAGTGGAGCAGGTGGCGATGCTATAGACGTAATCGAAGCCAATGGCATTCCTGCACCAGATGCATGGCTGAATCCATATATAGAAAGTGCGCGAAAATCAATCAAGACTCAGGAGCGGGTGCAGGAGCAACAGGATATAATCCAAGAGCTACTTGGCAATAATGCTCGAGATATACCAATAAATAAGTGGTTGGATATGATGAAAATGCTACCAGAGTCTGAATCAACAATTAAAAGCACTGCAAATGAGCCGGGACTTTGGGGGGGAGAGTAAATGGCGGATTAAGGTCAGGCTTTGAATATGGAATATAGTAACCATAAAAGTTAAATGTAGATCCGGTGAGTATAGAGTACGTAAGAGGTGAAGCTCCGTGTGGTGACAGCTATATTTTTGTTGAGTTTTTTAGTCAAAAACATATTTTGCATGACTGCCAAAATACGCATCGTTTATACTCACCAAAAAGACAATGGTCTTTATGTTACCTTCATCACTTACATACACCGTAACCGCCCGGCCTTTTAAACTACCAGCATACGCCTCATTACTTATGTCGCATACATACAAAAAGGCATTATCTATGATCTTGTCTATCAAAAAAAGATAGGAACAATAAACTAATATAAATACAAAACAGACAAAATGAAATTAGACAAAAAATGGATTACTACCGCTATCGTGGTGCTAATTGTCGTTACTGGTAATAGTTATTCAGCAACACGTGATAATAAACATCCTAATGACGCAGGTACACTATTCAATCGAGCTAATCTATTTATGCAAAATGGCAAGTATGAAGAAGCCGAGTCTTTGTATAAGCGGTCACTGGTGATCACAGAAAAATCCCTTGGCCCAGATCATCCTTCTGTCGCAAATACTCTGTGCAATCTCGCTATTCTATACATGCAACAGGGCAAGTATGAAGAAGCCGAGCCTTTGCTTAAGCAGTCACTGGAGATCACAGAAAAATCTCTTGGCCCAGATCATCCTGATGTCGCAGGTACTCTATGCAATATAGCTAATCTATACATTAAACAGGGCAAGTATGAAGAAGCCGAGCCATTGTATAGGCGGTCACTGGAGCTTGCAGAAAAAACCCTTGATCCAGATCATCCTGAAATTGCAAATACTCTGAACAATCTAGCTAATCTATACATGCATCAGGGCAAGTATGAAGAAACAGAGCCATTGTATAAGCGGTCACTGGAGATCACAGAAAAATCCCTTGGCCCAGATCATCCATCTGTCGCAAATACTCTATGCAATCTGGCGATTCTATACATGCATCAGGGAAAGTATGAAGAAGCCGAGCCATTATATAAGCGGTCACTGGAGATCACAGAAAAGTCTCTTGGCCCAGATCATCCATCTGTCGCAACTATTCTGAACAATCTGGCGGAACTATACAGTCAACAGGGCAAGTATAAAGAAGCCGGACCTTTGTTTAAGCGGTCACTGGAGATCAGAGAAAGATCTCTTGACCCAGCCCATCCTTCTGTAGCAAATACTCTAGTTAATCTAGCGGATCTATACAGGCAACAGGGCAAGTATGAAGAAGCCGAGCCATTGTTTAAGCGGTCACTGGAGATCACAGAAAAATCTCTTGGCCCAGATCATCCTGATGTCGCAACTACTCTGAACACTCTAGCTAGTCTATACATGCAACATGGTAAGTATGAAGAAGCCGAGCCATTGTTTAAGCGGTCACTGGAGATCACAGAAAAATCCCTTGGCTCAGATCATCCTACTGGCGGAGTTACTCTGAACAATCTTGCTGAGCTATACATGCAACAGGGCAAGTATGAAAAAGCTGATCCTTTGTATAAGCGTGCTCTTGATATTTTACAAAGAACATTCCCAAACGGGCATCAGAATATTGATGCTTGTGAAAATAACTATGCCATCATGAAACGGAAAATGCAAAACAGATCAGAGTCAGACCTTGAAGATGAAATATGGTAGCCACAAACGCAATATGCAAATATGGGGTCATCTTTGAACTTTGATATTGTCACATGGGGGGGGGGGGAGTAGGATCAGAGCTTGAAAGTAGAAACCGGTGTTCATAAAAGAAACCTTTAAAGAACACCTGGATATAGATTCAAGCGATTGAGTAATTACCAAAGGCAAAGCGGATGTCAGCCGTGTCCAGTGTATGTAAGAGGTGAAGCTTCGTGTGGTGACAGGCATCTTTTTGTTGATCATGCTCCGTTGCTCTACGCAAGCTCAGCAAAAAGAGCGAGCCGACGTCAGATAATATTAATATTATCAGACATAGCCTCTTACCTACCACCACACTCCGTCCTTCGGATTAACATAAAGTACTTTATGTTACCTTCACCTCATACATACCCTGTACCCACCTGACATAGTCTATTCGGCTATCGCCTCATTTGCATGAATGTTTTTTCCGCTTTCGCCGAGAGGGCTTCTCCCGGACGTATATCATGTACGGCGAATCAAAGCTTTTTTATTCCCTTCGCCGTGTAACCCATCCTACTTTCATAATATCGTGCGGCGAAACCAATAAAAAAACTTTTTAGAGAGAGCAATACTATCTCGTTGTATGGACTTCAAGGTGTATGCCTTCTTTTTCCTGGAGCATTCCGATTATACCAAACAGGTTGTTTGCCCTGGGATTACCGTTAGGCCCAAACATACGCATAAGACTTTTTGATGATTTTCCAGTAAGTTCTGCTAATTCTTCAAATCCTATCGTTGCGTTAATGTAATCTCGCAACATAATTTTTCCAGTAGCAGTATCACCAGACAGCAGACACTCAATGCTTTCTTTTAAAAGGCCCTCCCGAAACTCAGGCTCACGTAACGCCCGTGCTTGAATAGTATCTTTAAAACTCTTTGTAAGTGCCATATTAACCTTCCTTTCTTCGTTTTTTATATTCCTGCCATAACTTCCTGGCCTGTTTAATGTCATCCTGTTGTCGTTTCTTTGTGCCTCCTGTCAACAGGATAATTAGCTTTACGCCATCTTTACCGAAATAGACCCTGTATCCCGGTCCAAAATTAATTTTACATTCAAAAACACCGCCACACACTCTCTCAACCCTTGAAAAATTATCATTCTCCAGACGAGCTAAATATTTTCTGATTTTCAGGGCCACATTTGTGTTTAGGCGATTAAACCACCTCTCAAAATTGTTATGTCCGTTGGTATCAATATATTCTTTTATCTCAAGCATAATAGTAACATATACGATACCATGGTACAATGGAAAGAAAATATTTTTAGAAAGACAAGACCGACTCTACCCAAACCCACCAGAAAAAAAGTTTAAAGTTAAAAGTGAACTAAAGTGCCTAAAGTTAACTGCGGCTGCAAAAGAAACAAAGAACTGCTAAAAAATATACAATGTATGAATCAGAACGGGTGGGTTTTCTCAGGGTGGGGTATGGTTTGAGAGCGTAAGTGAACAGCCTTTTTTTCTCTTTGTCCTGGTTAAGCTGCCACGGTGAGGCGAGCTTGCCTGACGTGGCGGGTGTGAGAGGGGAAGATAACATAAAGAACATTATGTTTTCCTGAAAGGCGGTTTAAGGGGTTAGGCAAGTGTCCAGGTCTGATAATGGGGTCCATTATCGGAAAGCAAGGTTTAGGAAGATATTTGGAGAAATTGAGGCTCCGAATATCTGCCGTCTAGAACCGAGCGGCTTGACACGGTTTTTTTGGCGAAGGAAGTTCATGAGATAAAAAATGCCTTACCCCTTAAACCGCTTCCCCTCACCCGCTTAGCTTCCCTATGCAATTATCTCTCATTAACAAGAATATCCATGATAAGATAATCTATGTTTGGGATTTTCGGTAGTTTTGTATCATTGGTGAGGAAAAAACCGGCTCCTGATTTTATTGCAGTAGCAATCTGAAGTGCGTCAGGTGTTCGGAGGTTATACTGTGATCGTAAGAGGGCCCCATATTCTGCAATGTCACTTGAAATGTCAACGGTTGTTATATTTGAATTAAGCAGTATATCACGATACTCGGCTGCTAAATCCACGTTCTGAGAGCGTAGTGGATGGACTAAAACTTCTGTTAAGGTTATGGTGGAAGTAACAACACTGACTTCACCCTTATCCACAGTTTCAAAAAATTCTTTTATGGCCCCGAGATACGTAGTATGTTCTTCTATAAAATAGATTAACGGGGCGGTATCAAGTCCAACAATTTTGCCCTGTAATTTTGTCAGCCACTCCACGATGATCTCTCTTTATCTATGTACTCCTGAGCGTCAATGTTTTCCCAGATATCTTTTCCCTTACCTTGTAGCTCAAGGATACTTCTGGTCTTGAGAGGGCTGGCATTGCTTCGTATAATACCTGCCATCTCTTCCAGCAGGCGTAGCTGATCAGATAAGTCCAACTCTTTTATCTCGGTGATAATGTGTTGATAGCTTGTTGTCGGCACCGGCTTACTCCTGGTAAATTATTATTATCTTTCGTTTGTTATTTGCTAAGAATAGCCTTGAGTGATTAATATGTCAAATAATACTTCTTTCCTGTTCTATTTTTCAGCTGCCTTGAGAAACATGTCTATAGTTTTGAGAAGTGTTTTTTGCTCCGATGTTGGAAGTGATTCAATCTTTTTTAGACGTCTTAGAATTTTTAAACTTGGCTTGCTGTTACCATTTTTCTGGCTTTTTAATCCAAAAAGCTCATCGACAGATACTTCAAGAGCGCTTGCAAGTCTGATAGCCATCTCGGCACTGAGCTTCAATCTGTTTACCTCATAAGCAGAAAGGAGTTTTTGAGTAATACCAATTTTACCTGACAGCTCCTTTTGAGTATATCCCCTCTCCTTGCGTAAAAGAGTAATACGCTGTCCAACAGACTCGCTTCCTAAAATAAGCGGTGTTAATTTGTATTTAGCTTTCTGTGGCATAGTGTGGTTATTTTACCTTACTTTTAGAAATAGCCTGACACACAACTTCATCATGTAGTATTATAAGTCCTGCATAAGGAGGTATTATTTTCTTGACACTATTTTTGGAAAATTAACTCAAGAGGGATTTGAGGAAAGAAAAAAGGCTATTAACCATCATTGTCTTGGCGGACGAGGTTAATAGCCTGGAACATCAAACGAAAAGACCCTTTCGGCCCTCTTTGTTTGTGTTGGCTAATCCTACCAAATCCCTCCTTAAATTACAAGGAGAACCATTAGTGTTATCACGTGTACTATCCATAACTCGCAAACCAGGCAGTAATCCAAACCATCCTTTTATTAACCTTAGCGGTAAGTGGCTGAAAGAGAACGGCTTTGAAATAGGCGACAAAGTTTTGATCGAGGGGAGAAAAGGAAATCTACAGATCAGAGCTATCCAATTCCTTGAACAAGAACAAGAAGGCTAGAAACAACCAATCTTTTGAGAGGGGGTGAACATCTATGCAAACCATGCTTGAAACAACGGACATCTTCCGTGGGGCATTTTACCTGTCCAAAGGAGGCAAGCTGTCTGAAGTTTATCTATCCGGAGGCGGAAGGGAAATTGTGGCCTTCCGTATAACCGGCGAGAATCTCCCGGAGCTTGACGAGGCTTACCGGACGGGTAAAGCGACAGTCAACCCACTCGATCTCAGAGAAAGTCTGAACCATCTTAGAGATATACTCTTCAGGACAAAAAGAGATAACGAGAGAAATAATAAAAACAGGAGACCAAACCATGCTAATAAACAAAGAGCAGATCGAGTCTGTAAAACAGTCCAATGACATAGTAGCCCTTATAAAATCCAGAGGGATACGGCTAAAGAAAAAAGGCAAGAACTACATCGGCCTGTGTCCCTTCCACAAAGAGAAAACACCGTCCTTTACCGTAGACCCGGTAAAACAGCTATACAACTGCTTTGGCTGTTCCAATAACGGCAAAGGAACAACCGGTGGTGATGTGATTGGATTTGTAGTCAAACACGACAACGTCACATTTAAAGATGCTATCGAAAAACTATCCAACAACTCGAAACCTGCCAGTACAAATGGAAAAGCCAGGCGGACAACTCATAACTCGAAGACCTCACCACGTAACCCCGTAACTTGTAACTCTCAACCCGAATATCAGAAACTATTAAAACGAGTAGTAGACTTCTACCATACTACTTTTACCGAAGATGACAAGGGCCTCAAATACCTTACAGAAAAACGAAAGATCACAGACAAAACAATATTTACAAATTTTAAAATTGGCTACGCCAATGGGACATTACTAAAAACCCTTCCTGAAGATGGAGACATTAAAAGAAAGGGGTCAGGTCTTTATTCTTGATAAATCATTAATTATATGATATACAAACAATATGGCAAGGCCTTTAAGAATAGAATATGATGGTGCTTTATATCATGTAACATCCAGGGGAAATGCAAGGAAATCAATATTTGCGGGTGATGAGGACCGCAAGATATTTCTTGATACATTGGATAAAGTAAATGACAAATATAATTTTCTTTGCCACGCATATTGTCTTATGGACAATCATTACCATCTGCTTATTGAAACACCAGATGGTAATCTCTCAAATGGGATGAGGCAGTTAAACGGTGTTTACACACAAAGATATAATAGGCGAAACAAAAAGGTTGGTCACGTCTTTCAGGGAAGATATAAGGCTATACTATTACAGAAGGAGCTCCATTTTCTTGAGGTTTGTAGATATATTGTTTTGAACCCTGTAAGAGCAAGAGCAGTAAATTTACCTAAAGAGTGGAAATGGACAAGTTATAAGGCTACTGGTGGTTTAGGGAAACCACACAACTGCCTTACGACAGATTGTGTCTTGGAACAATTTGGAGAAAAAAGAAGAGATGCAGAAAAGGAATATAGGGGTTTTGTGCGATCCGGAATAGGAGAGAAAACGATATGGAAGAAATTAAAAGGCCAGAGTATTCTTGGTGATATTGATTTTGTTGACAGGCTAATTGGATATGTTAAAGAAAGCAAAGATATAATTGAAATACCAAGGAACCAGAGGTATGTCGATAGGCCGAGTCTTATTGAATTATTTGGAAAAAAATTAAAAAGAGACAGAAGGATAACAGAAGCGGTATATGAATACGGATATAGCCAGAGAGAGGTTGCTGACCATCTTGGAATTCATTACTCAACAGTAAGCAGGTTGCTAAATAAGAGAGATATATCAAGAATAAAGACCTGACCCTAATGCTACATGGTTTCGGACTGCTTGCCATGGTAACGCCATCGGATCAGGTAAATGTATATCACTACAATGCAATCGGCAATACTATAGCAATCACAAACCAGACCGGAACTATTATAAACAAATACGCCTATACCCCATTTGGCAGGCTGGCGAATGAAGAAGAGACTTTATCTCAGCCCTTTAAATTTGTAGGCAAGTACGGTATAATGTTGGAGCAGAACGGATTATACTACATGCGGGCAAGGTACTACGATGCTGAAACAGGCCGCTTTATCTCTGAGGATCCGATAGGGTTTGCAGGTGGTGATGTAAATCTTTATGGATATGTCCAAAATAATCCGGTTATGTTTATTGATCCTGAGGGGCTTTGGACAGTTCAGCTTGGGATTAGTTGGAATGGTGGGAGAGGAAAAGGAGGAACGGCAGGGACTGGTATAGTTTTTGGTTATAGCAGAAAAAATGGAATCCAATATGGTACATATGACGTAGTTGGTACAGGTGCTTATATCGGTTCTGGTCACTCTCTAACTGGGGATATTACATATTCTAATAATGATAATATTAATGACTTAGATGGAGGTGCGGGCACATTTGGTGGGTCTGCAAATGTTTATGGTGTAGTTTCTGCAGGAGGAGAGGTTAATATACCATTTGATACAGGTAGTAAGCGATCTTATACCGTTAGCCCTGGTATTAGCGCGGGGACTCCAGAATTTCATGCTTTTGTTACTCATACATCGGTAAACGAATGGTCCAACAATAACGGTGGATGTGGCAACTAGACAAATGGATACTTTAGTAACTATATATATGGGGGTTTTTGGAGTTTGTTTATTTGGAGTTATGTGCTTCTTTGTATTGGATTGTTATAATTCAAGAAAGCTTTACATCTATCTTAAAAAAACCAAATACGACAGATGGTGTGATCTTACCACTTGGGGAGACTTAGGCCCAGGAGTTAATAACGCATCAAAAGGAATCTCATATATGTTCAATAAACTTGACAATGATGATGATTTTATCCGTGACCAAAAAATGCGTATAAGGTTTGCCTTTAAAATGTGGCTATTAATGGCTGTAATAACATTTGTATATTTCGCGGTAGGTGGCTATATACTCCTACATATTCAATCTAAGTAGTCAAGTAGGGTAGGCATTCAGCTAAGTAGGGCAGGCACTGCCTGCCTTTCATTTGTATTTTCGTATGTAATTTGTTCCGGTGGATTATATTTTGGATCGGCAGGCAATGCCTGCCCTACAAATTAAACGTGCGGAAGGTTGATATTGAAATATGCCGAATTTTCGAAGATCATTTGTTCCGGGTGGAACTTTCTTTTTTACGGTTGTTACGTACAAACGGCGATGCATTTTAACAAAACCGGAAAGCTTGGAGATACTTCATGATGTGGTAGATAATGTAAAACAGCAACATCCATTGTATATGGTCTTTGCCGGAAGATGACAGCGATTTCTCAAAACGCTGGGGAATGATTAAGGCAGGGTTTTCAAAAAGAGCCAAAGGCTTTTTACATAAAGACGAATGGATGACTGAAGCAAAGCGCAAATATCGTGAATCAACTATATGGCAAAAAAGATTCTGGGAACACATGATCCGTGATGAAGTTGATTTTAATAAGCATATGAATTACATACACTTTAATCCTGTAAAACATGAATTAGTAAGAAGCGTTAAGGACTGGCCACACTCAACGTTTCACAGGTGTGTGAAGGAGGGCTTTATTCACCAGATTGGGGTGGAGACGATATGAGCAATACAAAGACACAGATTATGGTGAGTAGGGCAGTCATTGCCTGCCAATCATTTTGATTGATCTTTTATCTAAATCGAAATTTCTGGGGACACCATACCTATTACAATAATTAAGAAAGGTATTACTATGAAAATAAAAATTAATCTGTTTATAATCATCGCTCTTGTACTTTGTTGCTTTGCTGCGACACCGTTATTTGCAGCTCAAACCACGAATACCTACACCTATGACGACCTGAATCGTTTAGAAACTGTGGAACTGGAGCAGTCTGACGGAACATATATTTACTATAATTATGATGAGATAGGTAATATCGAATTACGGACCTCTATTTTAAATGGTAACCTTGATGATGACGATGATGGGCTTAATAATGTAGCCGAGTTTATAAACGGCACTAATCCCACTAATAGCGATACAGATTCCGATGGGATGTGGGATGGCTGGGAATTTGATAATGGGCTGGATCCACTGTCTAACGACGCGGACGATGACCCTGATAATGATGGAGCATCTAATTCTGAAGAATATTTTGCGGGCACAAATCCCAATATACCAACTCATTTGGTCCTGGACAATGAAACTATTTTCACTGGAGAAGTAAGAGATTATCTGGCGGAGAATTCAATAACCGCACGATCGGACTATATAATTGAGAGCGGTGCAGACGTAACATTCAAAGCAGGTAAAATCGTAACTCTGGAACATGGATTTTCAGCAAAATCCGGATCATATTTTAGTGCAACAATAGAGTGATCACAAATAGAAGGAAGGGATATGGGGGTCATGATGAGGGATATGGGGGTCACACCTTGATTAGTGATTATATATTTGACAACTAAATATAGTCTGCTATCATTCCTGCTATGACAAGGCCATGGCGTATTGAATTTGAAGGAGCTTACTATCACATCTTATCACGAGGCAATGAACGAAGGGATATTTTTAGTGATAAGGACGATCGTATTTCATTCCTGGACACTCTGGGAAAAATGTCGGACAGGTTTGAGGTAGAGGTTTACGCCTATGTCCTCATGGACAACCATTATCATCTGCTGCTTAAAACAAACAAACCAAATATTTCCAAAAGTATGCAATGGTTTGGTACCACTTATACACGTCAGTACAATATTAAACACAAACGAAATGGTCATCTTTTTCAAGGACGCTTCAAAAGCTTTCTTATAGAAAATGATGAATACCTTATGCATCTTTCTTGCTATATCCATAGAAATCCTTTACGAGCAGGTATTGTCAGTAGGCTGGTAGACTATCCATGGAGTAGTTATCCAATTTATGCCTATGGCAAGAAGTCGCCGGAGTGGGTGTATACAAAGCCAATTCATTCATTATTAGATACAAACGATAAGCACTTGGCATACAGGAAAATGGTACAGAGTTATTCCAGGGAAGAGACCAGAATCTGGGAAGATTTCCGGCATGGCCTTTTTTTGGGTTCCCAGAAGTTTGTTGACCGTATAAAGGCTAAATATTTAACAGAAAACCCTGATGTTGAAATTCCTCAGAAACGTCGAGTATTAAGGGATACCAATCCTGAAACAATTTTAATGAAAGCTGCAAAGGTTTTAAAATGTGATACAGACATTTTTTTACAATCCTCCAGAATAAGTGAATCAGATAAACTAAATCGCGATTTATTAATTTATCTTTTATGGAGTACTGGTTGGTATAGTAACCATGAAATAGGTAATTTGTTTGGTCTTGGTTATTCATCAATAAGTCGCCGAGTAACTGTTATGAAATCAAAGATATCTAAAGATGATAAACTTAATAAGAGATTAACAAAGCTAAATTCACAAATCAAGGTGTGACCCCATAAGTTCCTTGCTTTTTTTATGGTATTAATATACTATTTTTTTTATAAAGTGTTAATGACAAGCAAGATATGTGTATTTATCTTTCGAATTCTGTACGTATTGAATTTATACATTATTATAGAATATCGTAAATTTTTTTGTGCTGCCTGAATTATGACAAGAAATATCCTATTAATTTTACTTTCAACAATGCTGACCATTGGAGTTGGCTGCAAAACAGTTCCTGACAAGGAGAGTAAGGAAGCTGTTGCTGTCAAAGAAGAAGTAACATCAGAGAGCCGGCAATGGGAATGGGAGATATCACCTTCACGTAAAATATCCAAGGAGGAAGAGGAGAAACATGCGCCCAGTGAGGTCATTTATCCACAAAAAATGGTAGAAACGGAATCCATTTATACAAAGTTGCCCGAAGGTAAAAAAATAGATATAACTTTTAACTTTCAGAATGCAGACATAAAAGAGGTATTGAAGGTTATTCTCGGAGATATAATGGGGTTGAATTACACTATTGATAAGAGGGTCACAGGTGTGATTACGCTTAGAACTGAAGGAAGGTTTTATAATAGTGAACTAATGGATATTGTACAGGCAACTCTAAATATAAACGGATTTGCGATAGTCAATGATGGCAATCTTTATCAGGTGCTGCCAATTCAGGAGGCAAGGAGTGAGGCAAGGATTGTGCAACTTGATAGTAACTTCAAGCCGGGAGGTCGTGAGGTAATTACACAGTTAGTGCCGTTAAAGCACGTCGCTCCACAGTCCATAATTCCAACACTGAGAGGGCTTTTAACTAAGGCCGGTTTTGTTATTGCGCCGAATGATACACATGCAATAGTCATTTCCGATAATATTTCGAACATGGGCAGGCTGATAAAGGTTATCGACACATTTGATGTCCCGTTTTTTGCCGGGAAGGCATTGAAATTTTATGAGATAAAGTATGCTGATCCTGTGACTCTGGCCAAGGACCTTGAATTGGTCGCACAAACACTTGGTGCAAGAACAAAGGCCCCTAAAATGGATATATCCTTTATACCTTTCCAGGACACAAATAAGATAATGGTCGCTACTTCCATTCCTGAGCTTTTAGAATCTGTTGATTCATGGATCTCAAATATAGATATTCATATAGGAGTGCATAAACCGAAAATGTATATTTATAAGATGCAGCACGAACAGGCTGAAGCTACTGTTACGATTTTAACAGAAATGTTTAAAGAAAAGATTACACCGGCGGAAAAGGGTCTCAAGGCAGGAGCAGAACCTATGAAGATCATTGCCGACAAGAGTACAAATTCTGTAATAGTTAAGGCGTTACCTGCTGATTATATGAGTATAAAGACTATTATAGCAACACTGGATGCAACTCCTCAACAGGTACTTATTGAAGCCATAATTGCAGAGGTAACTTTACAAGATAACCTTTCACAAGGTGTGGAGTTTTTTTTCAGGAATAGTGGTCCCAGTAATCATGGCGAGCCCGAAGGAGCAGTCGCATCACTTTTGCCTGGAGGTGTGACTTCTGGTGATACCGGTACTTTGGCAGGTGGTATCAGAGCATTTACTTTTAGTAGAGATATCGATGCGATTTTTAACGTGATTGCCACAGAGACAGAATCGGAAATACTTTCTACTCCACACCTTCTTGTCCGTGACGAACAGACGGCAAGTATTCAAGTAGGGCAGTCGGAACCCATAAGATCCGGAAGTACAACGGGAAGCGGTGGTGTTACGACAGCCCAAATAGAGTATCGTGATACCGGTACAATTCTTACTATTACGCCACGCATTGGAGAAAATCAAATGGTTACGTTAGACGTTGTTCAGGAAGTGAGCAGCGCTATAGCATCTGCGGCTTCCGACATTGATTCTCCTACTTTTCCAATAAGAAAAACAGAAACATCTCTGGTAATTAAAAGCGGACATCCTATTTATCTGGGAGGGATAATTGATATTAGTAATGAGGATTCTGCTAAAAAATTTCCTATCCTGGGTGACATTCCTTATATCGGTAAAATTTTCAGATCGAAAGAGATGGCAAATAAAAAGACAGAGTTGATGATTCTGATTACTCCTCACATCATAAATACCTCAGAAGACGCTGATAGGTTGACCAAGGACTTCAAGGACAGATTACAACAAATAGCTAAGATGCAAAAGAGGGAAGATGCGAAATAGTCTTGATTCGAGTGTTTTTATCATTGAAAGATAAACTGAAAGCAGTGAGGTAATGTCACTTGGAATCATGATTGAGTTTGGACATACCTGCCTTTTTCTATACAGTCAGGTGTCAATATTCCTGATATGTCAGGGAGCAACAATAACATGATTACACAAAAACAGAATAATCGTGGTTTTACTATCATCGAGGTTATCGTGGCGCTTGTTATTGTAGGGGTATCGATAACAATGTTTGTACGGCTATTGGGCAGTTCTGCTATGCTCAGAGGTAAAATAAACGAATACGATGCAAGACTGGAAGTCGCTGTCGCAAAGGCTGAACTCTCTTTTCTGGGGCTGGTAGAGACAGGCTTTGATCTAGACAATAATAAGAATATAATCGAGGGCAAGATTGAGGGCAAGGATATCAACTGGCGTTTAGAAGAAGAAAGCATTGACGGTTTTAGTGGATACGAGAGAGATGTGTATCTCTATACTGTGTCTGTTGAAGGTGTTGATATTTCAAGTATAGGTCTTAGATGAGAAAAAGGAAATTCCTGTTAATAGATAAACGGGTAGGCCATTTCATAAGTAAAAATGAGAACGAGGCAAATAGAGTCGTGCCCTTTTGGAATCTAGGCAAGACACAATCATGCGTCAGTGCATTTACTTTACTAGAGCTCATAATTGCAATGTCTATTGGTACGGCAATAATTCTGCTCGTGTCCTTTGCTATAAGGACGGGATTCTTTCAGATGGAGAGAGGGAGTAAGTGGCTTGAGGAAAGATATAGAGATGACAGTGCATTATTCTTTTTCCAACAACAGACGACATCAATGAGATCTGAACTAAATAATAAAGAAATTATTTTTGATGGTGATTCAGATAGAGTTGTATTTGTCACGCCTATTTCTCTTAAAGGAAGTTATGGACTGGGATTGATGATGGTTAATTATTATATTGAAGAGGGTGAAGATGGATTCATCTTGAATTATAAGGAGAAACGATTTGTCCCGAGTGAGAATTTGAATACATTTAAAGATCAAAATATTTTAATGTTTAGTGACAGTGAAGTCGTGGACATTGTTAATGGATATGATGAAATATTGTTTAAATTTCTTGGAATGCAGGAGGATGTAGATGCTACATCAAATAAGTCGGATCTTGAGTGGAAGGATAAATGGTTAGGAAACAGTTTACCAAAAGCCGTAAAGATTGTATTAACAAAAGAGGGACAAAGTCAGGAATTGATAGTTCCTGTAATGGCTATGTATTAATCTTTGTCTTGTGGGCAATTATGATTCTCAGTATGGTTGCGCTGGGATTTTCTAAAGATACTAAAATGTCCATTTTGCTCAAATCTATTAGTACAGAAAGACTAAAGAATATATATGCCGCCAGAGGAGCATCTCTCTACGCCCTTGCCAAGTTGTCAATTGACGACAATGTTTCAGACACTAAAGATAAAGACAAACGTGCTCAGGGTGCAGCTGGTATAGTTGCTCCCGGTGATTTTCCGAAAGCGGGGGCAGCACCAATTGGAGCAAACGCTGAGAATGATGATCATGATTCTGAAGATATTGAAGAACAGCATGATGAAAAGTGGAACCCGGGTAAAAATCCGTATTCGGTAACTATTGGAAATAGAGATTGTAATGTATATTTGTCCCCCGAAAATGGCAAAATTAACATAAATGGTTTAAATGATAAAAATAGAGAATTTCTTGTAACCTTTCTTAAAAAGAGGGATATTGACGAATTTGATGCAGACATTATTACCGATTCAATACTTGATTGGATAGACCCTAATGACCTGACACATATAAATGGTGCAGAAGATGGCTTTTACGGAAGTCTGCCTGATCCTTATAAAACAAAAGATGCACCTTTCTCCTCTATTGAGGAGGTGGCATTGGTGCGAGGGGTAACGTCTGATATATTTGAGAATATAAAGGAATTTATAACTATTTACGGAAACAAAGAGATTAGTGTTAACGTAAATCTTGCATCAAAAGAAGTACTCAGCTCCATACCTGGATTGTCTGATGATATTGTTCATGAACTGTCATTATATATGGAGGAAAATGGTATTATCGGTGACATGGAGAAATTGAGAGATATTTTCTGGGAACTTGGGATAATTGGTGACAATTTTGAAGATGTAAAACGATATTTAACACTGGAGAACTCAGAGTTTATAACAATAACCGCATTTTCCCAGGGATCGAGTAGTATGCAAAAACAGTCAAACGAGTCAAGCGTACAACACGGATATGATTATAAGCTGATTGCGGGAAAAGATGATAACGGGTATAAAATATATGCTGCTTATCCTGAATAAGAGATATTTCGGTGCAGTTATCAAATTAGCTGTCAGGGAGTGTAATTCTGCTAATACAAAATTGCAATCTTGGTCTCACAATTTTGATGTCGTCGTGACAAGATTATCTTGACTTAAATGTCTACAGTGGTATTATTTAGGGATACAAACATTATATCGAGGAACTTTTGATGTTCATAAAATTTAATATACATTATTTACTTCTTTTAGCAGTTTTTTGGTGCGGTTTTACTTTTGCTGATGAGGATATGAGTACTTCTACGGCAACTGGAGGAGACCAAATAATTGTCTCTCCAATGAGCACAATGCTTGATGTGACTGACACCGTATCGGTGAATGTATTGATTCTGGATAAAGATGGAAATCCAATTGAAGGACACAAAGTTCAAATCGTTCCACAAGACAGCAAAATAGTCTCTGTTAATACCAGTAATTCCGTTTCAGATGAGTCGGGGTATGTAAGTTTTTTTATACTTGGTAAGCAGCAGGGAAACAGTGCAGTGACGGTAACAGACGGTGTGGTTTCATCTCAGATAACGGTTGCCATTAGAAACTTGATTCACTACATTCTTCCCTATTTTTATGGTGATATGCAATTGAGTATTATTAATCCGTCTGTAGATCTAAATTATGTAAAGATTCAATTTTACGAGAAAAGTGATAGATATATTGAGCCGGTTGTTGTGAGATTGGAAAGTAAAGAGATGAAGGCCATCAACCTCTCGGAAGAACTTGACACTGCGCTGGAGGACGGTTGGGCGGAGATTCATTCTACCGATATTATCTTTGGTGGGGTTTGGACGAATAAAGGATATTTATCTTTAAAGAAGATAGAAAAGTAATGATAAACAAGTACCGTAATTCCAAGGCCTTTACGCTGATAGAATTATTAATTGTTCTTGTTATCATAACGATTGGCGCCGTTATCTCTGTTCCGAGGATAACAACGGGTATCGATGCGGCAAAATTCAGAAATGCAGTCTCTGATGTTGTAACTTACTTACGGAATGCACATTTGGATGCAATTGTTGAAAAAAAAGAGATAATTGTCTCTGTAGACTATAAGGAAAATGTCCTGAGAAGAAATGATGATCAGCTATTTAATATACCACCTGATATAATACTGGATCCTTCATTAACTGATGATAACCAGATTGTGAAGTTTGTATTCTATAATAATGGAAGAGGCACAGGCCCGAAGGTGGAGTTTGTGGGTAACAATGAAAGAAAAGCTACGGTATACGTTGATATGATATCCGGATTTGCAAAATATGATTTGAATTAAATTTTTTGCTGTAGAATGCGTGAATAGAGACCGATGTAGATATGAGGATTCGAAAGTTGCCAGTATGGTGAAATCCTTCTTGTCTAACAAAACTGGTGGTGGGTTGGCTTCTATGGAAAGCCATTTTCCATACATCAGGATCGTTCGAGTAGATTAGGCCTTTTCGAGCAAAGGAGGTAGTTGAGGTAATGTTTTTTCCAAAAAGTATCGGGTTATCACTTGATGGGAACGATCTGATTATTTCGAACGCATCCCAAAAATTTTTGAAATCATGTTCTGAGAGCATGGTGATCAAGGACTTTCTGTTAAAGGAGCCTCTGGAACTACAATTAGTAATTGATGAGCACGACTTTCAGACAAAGAATATTGTATTGTCATGGCCCAGAGAGAAAACTATTGTAAGAGAAATTGAATTACCGGGATCTAATATCAAGGAATTCAGGGAATCTCTTTCCTACCAACTGGACAGTTTTATTCTATTTCCTGAAGATGAAGTATACTATGACGTCCATCCTTCTAACTCCACTGATTACGGAGAAAAGGTGTTTATCTTTGCTGTAAAAAAGGAAGAGTTGAACACCATTTTATTAAAACTTGAATCTGCAGATCTCAAACCTGACCGGGTTATCATTTCTCCACTCTCTTACATTCCTCTTGTTAATTATGCTAAAGTTGCGGTAATTGAAAAATATGAGGACAGATATACTTTCAATTTATATGTAGATAAAACACTGGTAAGCACATCGCTTGCTAGAAATAAGGATTCGTTAAAGAGCAAGCTTCTTGAGAACATACCGGACGAGGTAAACCTATTGGGATGTGAACAGGATGACATAAATGATTTACTAAGTGAAGATAAAGTGAATGTTAAATGTTGGGACGCGAGTAAACAATCTCTTGGCGTTGCGCTAAACGAATTATCAGAGTGTTTGAGTAGCTTTAATGTATTAAAGGTAAAAGCTAAAAAGAAAATACCGGAACTTGCAGCAATGGGTGTGCTTTCAATACTGGTACTTGCTTTTATTTTTATATTACCGGGAATATTCAGATACAAAAAGGAACAGAGTATACAGACTATTGATGGAAAGCTTAATGAAATGCGTCCCGGTGTAATGATATCTAGCAGATTAAAAGAGGAAATCGATAGTGTTTCAGGAATTAATGAAAATATAAGTAAAGTTATAGAGAAGTACTCACATCGGATCGACCTGGTTGCCGAGCTTACCAAGGCAGTTCCGGATGACACATGGGTAAAGCAAGTATTCTTTAAGGATAATAGTTTTGAGATGGAAGGTGTTGGTTTATCAGGAGCAAAGGTGTTAACGTTGCTGGAATACTCACCACGCTTTAACAGCGTAAGCTTTACCTCTTCTGTTGTAAAAGATAAGGCCGGTAAGGAAAAATTTAAGATTAAAGGGAGTATAAAGTGATGATGAAGCAACAACTGAGTAAACTCAATAAACGTACCCTGATTTTCTTATCCGTTGCAGTCGTTTTACTCATTGTCGTTATAGGTGATCGGCTATCATTTAACCCATTTCAAAATGTATCTGGAAGCCTGAACGAAAGGTTGGCTTTAAAAAAAGAGTTGTTTTATAAATATAACACGGCAATTAGTAAGAAGGATTCCTATGAGAAGGAGTTGACCAAATTAAAAGATACTTATAATTCCTACGAGCGGAAATTTATACTATCGAAAACAGAGGATTTAGCTCAGGCAAAATTGCAGGATTATATAAAAAGTGTTGCAAGGAAGAGTGGGCTTATAATCTCAAGAAGTTCTGCACAAAAAGTTGAAATCATAAATGAAGAACCTCACTTAATGCTTGTATACGCAAGCGTGGAAATAAGAGATATAGATAAGGTAAAGAAACTTCAAAAGTTTCTTTACAATATTGAATACAATGATGAAAAACTCATATTTATAGATGATCTTAAGGTGAAAAGTACTGGCTTTACTACGACAAAGGGTGTGTCTGCTACTATTAAACTGTTTGCGGTAGCAAAGCTTGAAGTAAAAGTATTAGATAAAAAGGTAGGCTTTCAATCTGCCGTTGGATCTTGCAGGGGATTGGTTACGTTTCTTGACACAGGAGTGAACCCCTGTAGTATCAGTATTTGCCGGCCTGGTTGGGGCAGTAAATTGGGTTTGTTGACGGACAGAGGATAACATGTTACAGAAAATAACCAAAATTAAAAAACTGTTTAAACGCCATAAACCGGAAGCGCATGTTTCTCTGGCCACCGTACATAGCACGAGATGTATATTACATGTGGCAAATTTATCTCTCTTCGGTGTTGTTCTTATACTGATAATAGCCAGTACGTTAATATATTGGTTAATTCCCGTAACTGACGTTTCCGATCTGTCTAAAATGATTGAAGTTCAGAAAGCGGAAATTATTCTCGATACTGAATCTCCGGATATTGAATCTGTCGACGTAGACTCAAAGAAAGAGAAAGTGATAGAATATGAATCCTTTAGCGTTATTGCCGAAAGAAATCTGTTTTCCCATGAGAGGAAAGAATGGGTAGTGAAGGCTGTAATTCCAAAGGCATCTCAACTTAATACAAAGAGACTGGCAAAAAAGGCGATGGAGAAGAAATCCCTTGCACAGAAGAAGGCTCTGGCCGGAAAACCGAAAAAAATTGTTCTTCATGGAATAGTAATGGCCGGAGTTCTAAAGAAGGCTCTGATTAATAATCCACTGAAAGGGGTCAGCAAAAAGAAAACAATGTATGTTGAAGAGGGAGAGGAGTTAGAGGGGTATCGGGTCACAAGTATTGAAAAAGACAGGATAAAGCTTGACTGGCATGGGGAAGAAATAGTTATCATGCTTTATTCGGGTTTAAAGAATTATAAACAACCTCTTAATAACAAGAAAAACCAGGCAGGAGGCCTTACAAAATTGGAATATAAATTTAAGAGAGTTGAAGAGATAAAAGTAGAGGAAGACCACAATAATGACAGTTTAGAAGTTATAAACACAGCATATCCCAATGTATTTAATAAAGCTCCGATAAGTCTCAAGTCTATGGATCCTGAAAGAATTGAAGGTAAATGAGTACATTCAAATATCGCGTTATGACAAGGGGAAGCGGCGTTCTGGAAGGCAAGAGAGCGTCCGTCAGTAAGGCCGAGTTATTAGATTACCTGAAAAAGTCCGGGCATATTGTCCTTAAAGTAGAAGAAATCGGTGGTCAAAAAGCAGGTAAGTTATTCTCAAATCGTTCTGTAAAAAAAGCTACTGTCTTTTTTACTCAGGAACTTGGTATATTGTTGGATAGCGGAGTTTCGCTTGATAAAAGCCTCAGGATCCTTTCAGACGCACAGGAAAATATAAAGTTTAAAGGGCTGATACTGGATATTCTGGAGGAGGTAAAAGGCGGCAAATCACTCGCAGACGCACTGTCGATGCTTCCTGATGTTTTTACCACGGTTTACGTGAATATGGTTCGTGCCGGTGAGGAGAGTGGAGCTTTGCCAAAAGTCCTGGAACGCCTGGGTTCATTTATGGAAAGAGTTCAGAGGATTAAATCTGAAATTACATCAGCACTCATTTACCCCCTGTTTCTGGTTCTGACGGGAGTCCTGTCAGTTGGTGCATTGGTCCTGATAGTAATGCCAAAATTTACAAAAGTTTTTGAAGAAGTTGGTATCGCCCTCCCACTTTCTACACAGATATTGATCAAACTCTGCGAAGTTTTGACAAGTTACGGATGGGTCCTGCTCATCGCCTTACCAGGCCTTTACTACCTGTTTAAATCATTAAAGAAAAAGAACGGAGTACAGGCAAGTATAGATAGGAAGAAACTTGGTATACCCGTCCTCGGAGATATATTATGGAGAATAGAAATATCCCGCTTTGCAAGAACGTTAGGCACCTTGCTGGAAAACGGAGTCTCTCTGTTGACTTCTATAGATATTTCAAAGAGTGTTCTCTCAAATACATTCTTATCAAACAAAATAGAAGATGTTAAGCCTGATATAAAGGCCGGTAAAGGTTTTACTGCCCCTTTGGGAGAAATAGCCTTTTTCCCCGGAATAGCCCAGCACTTGCTTAAGGTAGGAGAGGAGACAGGTCAATTGGATGAAATGCTCGTGAGGGTGTCTGACAATATGGATACGGATATAGAGCATAGAATTAAGAGGCTGATTTCTCTGGTAGAACCCGCCTTAATCCTCATAATGGGATGCGCAATTGGTATAGTTGTCATCTCCATGTTAAGCGCCATCTTCAGTATCAACGAAGTTTCGTTTTAATCATCTCCTCATTTTTCAATCTACTCGTAAAATGGTATTTTTTGGAATAGTAGTATAGGACTATCCTTATAATTTGAAGCACTTTAGCTTAAGAATTTCGGATAATCCACAAAAAGAGGTAATTAAAAAGGCCATTTTGATAAATGCTTCGAAAGGGGGGGGGGAGTGTCTTTTTATTTCTATGATTTGTTAATTATTTAGGCTTGACTTCAGAGTTGTTGTCCAGTTATTTTCTAACTGGCTTAAATTAAGGCTGTAGACTGATGTGAAAAGTTCATCAAGGGTAGGATAGTTGTTAAATTTATTCAGTATGTCAAGTATCCTATAGAACCCATAGTTGTCGATCAGATACTCAATAAAGCCAAGGCTCTCCGCATATGCAATTTTTACTTTTGTATTGTCATTGAAATTTACAAAACCTCTTTTCAGTTTGCTGATAGGTATCAAGGCATTGTCGGTAACAACTTGTTTCAGCACCTCCCTGACTGTCGTATCATCTACACCATCCTTGTACTGTGCCACTCCCTCATGCAGCCATGCGGGGACATTATTACCAGCCATACGATGTATAAGTGCGTGTGTCAGTTCGTGACGAATTATCGCCTCCAGTTCATCAATATTTAGCGAAGCATACTGGAATGGTATTCTTATCTTTCCATCATATATAGCCGCAGCCCAGGAAGGTACGTTCAGTATATCGGTAAAATCATCATTCGAATAGAGGATAACGGTAAACTCACTGTTCTTATACCAACCAAGATCATATGCAAGTTCATTATACGTATTTACGAGTGAATGAAGGACCAGTTCGGATGAATACGCATCATCCTGGTCGTATTTGAGCACAAAGTTGCAGCTGATTTTATTGCTGAGTTTTTCGTCCAGTATTAGCTCTTTTTTTGCTTTTGTAATCTTAGAGAGGAGAGCATCCTTTGGTGATTGACGCTGAGCAATCTCCCAGTTCTCAATAGCTTTCTGTAGTTCATTTCTGGTGTAGTAAATCTCTCCCAATACATAGTAAGCGTCAGGATGCACAACTTCACTGCTTAATGCGTCTTCCAGATATGGCAGTGCTTCATTACTACGGCCCTCTTTGTAGAGAGTAATGCCATTATTAATATTGGAACGTATCTCTCGAAGTCTGTTGATATCGTTCGCAAAACAGCATTGAGTTGAAAAGAGTATAATAAATAGGCAGAATACTACTTGTTTTGATTTTCTTTTTATTACTGACATTATTGTCAATTCCCTGGACGTTTTACCTTTCAGTCCGGTTTGTTTGTTGCAGTTTTATTCTTATATCACATTTGGCTACATTTGATATCTTATTAGTTGTTCTTTAGGTTCCAACCTCTTTACCTGAAGTATCATCCGTTACTCTTTCAAGTTCACTTAATGAGGTAATCCCATCTTCTACTTTTTTAAGTCCGTCCAGCCATAGTGTCCTCATTCCGTTTTTCATGGCTTCCTGCGATATTACATTAGAGCGTTCGCGGCTGACTATCATCTTTCTGATGTTGTCATTAACTATGAGCAGTTCTGAAATAGCAACCCTGCCTCTGTATCCGGTATTACTGCATTCGATGCAGCCTTTCGGGCGGTATATTGTTTTATTTATACCAATCCTTGCCATTGTCTCTTCATCAAGACAGTACTCTTCCTTACACTCACAGAGTTTCCTTACCAGCCTTTGTGCCAGAACTGCTATGATGCAGGTAGAAACCAGGTAATCTTCCATGCCCATATCAAGAAGACGATTAAATGCCGAGGCAGCATCGTTGGTATGGAGTGTTGACAGGACAAGATGGCCGGTTAATGATGACTGTATGGATATACTGGCAGTACCCTTATCCCTGATTTCACCTACCAGTATTACATCTGGATCATGCCTTAATATTGAACGTAGACCTGAAGCAAAGTCCAGGCCTACTTTACTGTTAACCTGTATCTGGTTCACCCCGTCAAGACTGTACTCAACCGGGTCTTCTACTGTTATTATTTTTAAAGAAGGTGATACTATCTCCTTTAGTGCAGCATAGAGTGTAGTGGTCTTACCACTACCGGTAGGACCTGTTGCCAGTATCATACCTTCAGATTTTCTTATAAGCTTTCTGATGTTTTTCAAAACATCCTCACTGAAGCCAAACGTGGAGAGATCAAGACTTATGTTTGACTTGTCCAGGATACGAAGAACTATGCACTCTCCATATAACATAGGTATAACAGATACCCTGATGTCTATCTCTCTGCCACCAACTTTCAGACGTATTCTGCCGTCTTGAGGCAGTCTTTTTTCGGCAATATTCAGGTTTGACATGATTTTGATTCTGTTTATCGTAGCGAAATAGACGTCACGCGTAGGAGGTGGATAGTCTATGAGAACCCCATCAATTCTATATCTGAGCTTTGGTTTGTTTTCAAACATTTCAATATGTATGTCGCTTGCTCCAATTTCTAAAGCTTTATTAAGAGCGTTATTAACCAGCCGTACAACCGGCGCTTCCAATGCAAGATCTTTAAGTTTCTCTATATCGTCAACGACATCCTGATCTATCGAATAGGCAGATATGTCTTCTTCTGTTGTGTCTTCATACGTCTCATCTATTGAGATAATAATATCTTTTTCGCAACCGATGAAGATATTTACCCGTTTGCTTGTAGTTGATTCTATCACTTCCAGAAGCGATTCGTCAGAAGGGTCAGTGAGGGCAATATCAAGATAACCGTCATATTGCTTGATAGGTATAATTCTGTTAGAGTGGAGAAAGCTTTGCGGTAAACAATCAATTACGGGAAGTTTCTCTTCCTTCTTCCTTTCCCAGGTTTTCAAATTAAATAACAGGCCCAACGCATCCCGCAAATCTTCTTCAGAGATGATACCAAGGTTTAATAATATCCTGTCCGGCTTTTCGTGGGTTTTTTCCTGCAGTTGTTTAGTCTTGTCTACGTCATCCTTTGTTAGCTTGCCCTCTTCTAACAGGATTTCCAGTAGTTTACTATTTTTTTCTTCTAATCTTGGCATATTATAATAAGCTAATTGTTAAATAAATCTTTTGCTTGTTATCACAATTTATAAAGAATGGCGCAAGGCATTTCCCAAGCTCTACGGGTAGCTTGATATTATGATTTGACTGGCAAAGGCTCTCAATTATCTTATTCTCCTTGAAATTATAAGGCTACCTGTTGCTTGCGACCTGAACAGAGAGGTTTAACATAGTTTGTCGCAATTAGGCATTTCCAGGAGTTGAAGAATAATTTTACACATCGTCTCAGGTGTAGGGGGGGATACTATTTGTTTATTCCCAACTGGCGATATCTTTATTATCACCTGATCCACCCTCACTTCCATCAGCTCCGTAAGAAACAAGATCATAGTCTCCATGTGTACCGGGATATTTGTATACATAGGCTGTACCCCATGGATCTTTAGGGATTTTATCTTTTTTCATATAAGGACCTTTCCAGCTTTGCACATCAGAAGGTTTGGAATTTAAAGATTGCAGTCCTGTTTCCTGTGAAGGATACTTACCTGTGTCAAGCTTGTACATTTCTACTGCAGTAGAAATTAGTTCAATTTGTGCTTTTGCGGCTGTCTGTTTTGATTCGCCTACCCGTCCAATAAGCTTAGGAACAACAAATGCGGCAAGCAAGCCTATGATCACCATTACTATCAAAAGCTCTATTAAGGTGAAACCTGAGATTAAATTTGTTCTTTGAAATGATATTGTATTCCTGTCAGATTTCTTCATTTTTTTATCCATATGGTAAGAGTTTAATGTGTAATAATTAATAATATAAAGACTTATGAATTATAATAAAGTTAAGTATTTAAAATCAAGAGGAAAAAATGAGATGATTTCATCAATATTTAGCATTGAATCAAATTTAATTATTTTTTTCTTTTAACTCAGATTATTTATCAGTAGCATCCAGTTAGGTTTTTGCATGTAATACGTAAGGCAATCCTTTTAGGTTTGTTTTCGTACATAAATGGCAAGGCTAAAGCCTCGCCCTACGTCTCTACCGACGGTTTGGATATTAAAGAACTGTACTTACAAAAACCTAACCGGACACTACTGATTATTTATGAAGAAATATTCTTCTTATTGACTTAAATGAAAGCCTCCATCTATACATTTTCCCCTTTTTTTTGGTATTTGCTATACTGACTAAATACAGAAAATGATAGATTTCAACAATAATGTTCTCTATAATTTGTAATTTAAAACAATTGTCAGCATTTATAGAACTTTGAGATATTTACACTCGTAACACAATTATGATGAATGGAAATGTTCCGTTTTTAATCAGTTTATTAGTTTCTGCTATTGCTCACGCATCTCTTGCTTTTGGCGTTCAACACCTTCATTTCTCATCTGCTCAAGTTTCTCTTAAACCCGGTAACATAAGTAGAGAGCTTGCTATCCATATTACGTTTACAGATCCTCTCGCATCTTCTGAAGAGAACCAAAAAGCAAAAAACGTTACAAAATTTAATGAAGGCAAAACAAAACCAAGGGAGGAGAATAAATCTCTTATTGCTAAACAGGAAGCCAATGATAACTTAAAACCGGTAAAACCGGACTCCTATATTTTAATGCCGGATGATGAACCTGTTCCGGAAAGAGTTTTGGAAGAGACTATTAGTAATAATGAACCGGAATTAAAAACCGTTTCGGATCGAATGTCAGCACAAAATTTTGCAAATCCTTCAGGGATTAAAGACAAAGTAGTTATTCCTCAGGCAAAAAATACTCAAAATGTTATGGTAGATTTAAAAAGCTCCCTACCATATCCAGATAAATCTGAAAAGAACTCTCATGTGGAAAATGGTGTATTAGCACAAACTAAGCCGGGATATATCAATAACCCTCCTCCGGAATACCCAAGAATAGCTAGGAAGCGGGAATATACCGGAAAGGTTACTCTTAAAGTTGAAGTGAAGATTGACGGAAACTGCGGGCGAGTAGAACTTGTCAGATCTTCCGGTTATTCTATGTTGGATAATGCGGCGACAGAAGCAGTGAAGGAATGGCAGTTTACACCAGCAAGAAAATGGGGAAAGGCCGTTTCTTCCTTTACTGAAATTACCGTAAATTTTCAATTAGAATAAGGGAAAACATACTGATAGTTTATAGAATAATCATAACTTTCACACGACTGAATTTACCTTGACATAAACAAAGCACAAGGATAGCATTCTTACATTTACTGAATAAAGGTTGTTGGAAATCACATTCATTGCAGAGAGTTAATTAAGGGAATCAAAATGAATAAACAAAAATACATTGAAAAAATCATTGATTTAACAGATCCTGCTAAGAATATTATTTATGATATGTCAGTTGCAGCAGCCAAAGAAATTCTTTCTAAAGGTTGCACTGAAGAGGTAAGTAAGATAGATGGTCAATTCGCACTGGTTGCCGTAAGTGGTACAACGGTTCGTATGGCACGAACAATAGGCAGGCCGATACGATATTTTATTGCCAAACGGGCTGACGGTCCACAACTGGTGGTGGCTGATCGTATTGATGAGATATACAATTTTCTAAAAAGAGAGGGATTAGATGGTCAGTTCCATCCCTCCTATACGCGGATGATCCCAGCCCATTATATCACGGAAATAGCATTAGTTGGATGTCCGGATCCAAATCCAACTTATCATCGTTTTTTTAATCCGGTTCTTAATTGCCTCGATCCGGAAGTCCCTCGGATTGGCAGGTTATATATGCAGACCCTTTATGAAGAAATTGTAAAATGGCTCAGGAATCGTGCTACTGATGGACCAATTGGTGTATGCTTTTCCGGTGGGATCGATAGTGGTTCTGTATTTCTGTTAACGTATTACGCTTTTCTGCAACTGGGTCTGAATCTATCACGACTCAAGGCATTTACTCTTTCAATAGATGGTGGGGGAAATGATCTGGCACAGGCCAGACAGTTTCTGGACAATGCAGGACTGTCTCTCTTTTTAGAGTCAATAGAAGTCTCCCGTGAGGATATCGATTGGCGTGAGGCGATAACTATTACCGAGGACTACAAGCCACTGGACTCGCAGGCAGCAACAATGACACTGGTATTGTATCGAGGTATTCGTCAACGCTATCCGGAATGGAAATTTCTGATCGATGGTGAGGGTGGAGACGAAAACCTCAAAGATTACCCGATTGAGGAAAACCCGGAGCTAACCATACGTAGTGTATTAAATAACAGGATGCTTTACCAGGATGGCTGGGGAGTTGATTCTGTTAAACACTCACTTACATACAGCGGAGGGCTTAGCAGGGGCTACACTCGTACGTATGCGCCTTCCTGCACGTTGGGCTTTGAAACCTTTAGCCCATATACACTTCCGGCAGTTATAGAGGTTGCGGAGGGGATCCCATTTGTAGATTTGACGGGCTGGGATCATAAGAAGTTGTATGAACTTAAAGGAAATGTTGTCTCATCCGGTTTACGGTCTATCACAGGCATTGATATGCCGGTTTTTCCTAAGAGGCGTTTTCAACACGGTGTTGCTCCTCTCGATGTAATAGAAAACTCCTTTCCGGAACTACCTAACGAATATCGTCGGACTTTTAATGCAACATATGAATGATGCAATATTAGATTATAGTCCAGAGCATTGGGCTTTGAACCGTCGTTCGAGAAAAAACCATGTAATTCCATGGCAGCCTTATGATTATATAAATGAAAAAGAACGTACAATAGATGGTGTGGTGGAAGAAGTGGCAACTATCTTTTTGACTAATAAGGAGTGCCCGTTCCGTTGCCTGATGTGCGATCTCTGGAAGAATACTACTAATGAACCGGTTCCAGACGGCGCAATTCCGGTACAAATTCAATATGCATTGAGTCTCCTCTCATCATCAGAGCACATCAAATTGTATAACAGTGGAAATTTCTTTGATTCGCAGGCTATTCCTCCGGCAGATTTCCCATTAATTGCAAAAATACTTGATCCTTTTAAAACAGTGGTAGTAGAATCCCATCCACGATTCATTGGGAAAAATTGTATTAGATTTAATGAAATGTTATATCCTGAATTACACGTTGCTGTCGGACTGGAAACCGCTCATCCCGGCGTACTTTCTAAACTGAACAAAAGTATGGTTCTAAAGGATTTTGAACTTGCAGTGAATTATCTTAAGAAAAATGATATTTCAGTACGTACATTCATTCTGCTGAATGTTCCGTTTCTTGATGAATCAGAGGGTAATTCTTGGGCAAAAAGATCAATTGATTTTGCTTTTGATGTTGGCGTGGAGTGCTGTGTGGTTATTCCGACACGTAGTGGAAACGGAATTCTTGATCAATTAGAAGCAAATAGCCTGTTTTTTAAATCGAGTCTACCGTCACTTGAGAACGTAATAGAATATGGAATTGAGCAAAAACGCGGACGCGTCTTTGCCGATCTATGGGACATAGAGACATTATCAACTTGTAAGAGATGTGCACCTCAACGTGTTCAAAGAATACGATCTATGAATTTTACACAACATATTTCCTTGCCAGTTGAATGTAGTTTCTGTAAGAATTAATGATTTGAGAGCAGGCAAAATACGAAAACTGTTATGGTTTTTGGCTTTTTCCTAGAATTGTTTTGAGATGGGTATTTTTACAACCTTCTGTGAAAATAGATCATGTTGGTAACAGAAAGATATTGACGGTGATATTTATATGATAAAGCGTTATTTGACTATTGCATTAATAAGCTGGATTGCTTTTATCGGGCTTTCATGTCAATGGGGCAGACTTCAGGCAGAGACGACTTTAACTGAAAATGATGCTAGCCAGGGGCAGGCAGTTACCGAAAGCACTTTTACCACTTTGATGAATCTGGGAAAAGCTTATCTGGAAAATCGTGATGTAGAAAACGCGACAGCTGTTTATGAAAAAACATTGAAAATCCATTCTGCTTCGCCTGAGGCTTTGCGCAATCTTGCCCGCGCATTAAGACTTGGTTCAAAGAATAACAGAGCAATAGAAACACTACTCCAGGCAAAAAAGTTAGAAACTGGATCAGTAGCAACAAATTATTTATTGGGCCTTTCGTATGCAGATACCAAAGAAGACAAAAAAGCCTTGGTTAAGTTCGAGGAGGCCGTACGATTGGATCCTTTTACTGCCGTCCTGAGATATCAGTTGGCTCTTGCGTACGAACGAACGGGCAAACTGGACAGTGCTGCAAGGCAATTATACGAAACGGTAAGACTGGATCCTTTTCATGTGAATGCGCATTACAAGCTCAGTCAATATGCAAGGAAGAAGAGAGATAAGAAAGAGACAATGCGTCTGGTTCTTGAAGTCAAAAGATTGTTGAAAATCTTTGATAATAAGTCGGAAACCGGCTCTAAGAGTCTGGTGCAATGTATCTATACGATACCTGAATTACCCCGGATTGCCAATGGAAAAGTAGCTGTCAGTTCTCAGGGAATCGATATTTCTTTTAGTAATGCAACGGATACTGTTTTTCCTGATAAAAGACAAAGGGAAGCGTTATTGGCAACAGTGCTGGATCAAGATGATAGTGGACGCTACACCCTTTTTACTGTTGGAGAAGGCGGCAGTATCAACGTTGTGAAAATATCGGCAGAAGGCCGATTTACCACGAAACCATTAAGTCTTAAACTCCCTTCAACTAATGGCTTATTAATGGCTATTTCAGGAAATTTTTATGATCCTATACCTATCGGTGATAGGTATGATGCCAAAATTCATTCTCTTAACGATCTATTCCTCTGTGGAACTGAAAAATCTTATCTGCTTCTGCGTACCGGAAAGAACTCTTTTGAGGACGTTACTATAGACTCAGGTTTAGGCAATGTAAAAGGAAGACACGCCCAGTGGATAGATTATGACCATGATGGAGATATAGATCTTTTAATTGCCGGTATGGAAAGGCTTGAATTATGGCAAAATAATGGAGATCTGACATTTACCAATGTGACCGCTGAGACAGGTATTTCTAATGAAATTCCTCCTGTTATGGTGGGGGTAGCGGATCTTGATTCAAATAATGCGGTAGATGTGGTTGTGACTCAGCATAGTGGCGGCACCTTAGTATTCGAGAATCAGCAGTTTGGCAAATTCGAACAAATGTCCTCTCCGCCTGGGCCATGGCCCAATGCATCTGGAATAGAATTAGATGATTTAAATAATGATGGACATCCTGACTCTATGTTAATGACAGACCATCAGATTATCATTCTCTTCGGACAATCTACTCACAGGCAGAATATTCCATTCTCAATGATAAGGCCCAGTGGTGTTGTAACAGTTGATTATGATAATGATGGCTTTCAAGACATACTTGTCTTTGGGAATAAAAGCAACAAAATCAGTAATGGTTTGATGCAATTGTGGCGTAACACAGAAATGGGAACAGATTGGAATGATGCCACGGATAAGACAGGACTCGACCATATTAAACTCCCGCCAATAGATAATGTGCTGGTGGCTGACCTGGATAACGACCACGACAGTGACCTTTTGATCATAACCAGTGATCATCGACTCCATTTTCTCCGTAATGATGGCGGTCATAGAAATGGGCAACTTCAAATACGGCTACAAGGCACGAAATCTAATACTGGTGGGATTGGCACCCGTGTTGAAATAAGGGAGGGGGCTTTTCTTGCTACGAGAACTATTTCACGTGTGCCTGTAGAGATAGGATTGGGTGGAAGAAAAAGTCTTGACGTAATACAGGTGTTATGGACCAATGGAGTTGTTGATAATCAGATAAATCAAGAAGCATCAGTAAACTTGCCAATATTTATCAAGGAACCACATGTAGATACCGGATCATGTCCATTCCTTTACGCCTGGGACGGTAACGGATACAGGTTTGTTACAGATCTTCTGGGCAATGCACCTGTTGGTCTTCCGCTAACCCGGGATAAATTTTTGCCTGCTGACACTGACGAATACGTTGTTATAGGGAACTCAACCAGTATTAAACCTCTCAATAGTTTCTATACATTTGAAGTTACATCTGAATTTAATGAGGTATTATATTTTGACGCATCAAGGCTTGTAGTTGTGGATCATGATCAGGATGTCGAAATACATACTACCGATAAGATCAAACCTGCACCTTTTGCTCCATCAGAGTTATGGGCTTTAAACTCCAGACTTCCGCTGATAGATGCACTGGGAAGCAATGGCGAGAACTATAAAGATGAACTTACTGATATTGACGGTAGCTTCACATTACCGGGTATCTTGTTGCCACCGCAATATCGGGGAGTGTGTAATTCCATATCTATAATTCTCGATTTCGGAAGACTGGACGATACAGAGCCATTGGTGCTTGCTTTAACAGGGTGGCTTCAATACGGACAGGCAAGCACAAATATTGCTCTTTCTCAGAACGATTCAGTATCTGTTATACCACCAATGCTGGAAGCCGAAATGAATAATGGAGACTGGAAAAAACTGGATGTAATTGTTGGTATGCCAGCTGGAAAAACGAAAACTATCCTAGTTGACTTGCATAGTAAATTGCCCGTGAATACTAGACGACTTCGGCTTACCACGACCTTTGAAATTCGATGGGACCGTATTGCTTTATTCAGGAGATCAAGCCTTCCTGAGGTTACTGAACTTTCGCCAGTAAATGCAGATTTGCGTTGGAGGGGTTTTAGTGAAATAAAGACACGCAAACCCGGTAATCCAAAAACGCCGTTATATATAAAAACGTCTGAGCAGCCACCCTGGCTGACATCGCTGCAAGGGTGGTGTACCGCTTATGGCAATGTGATTGAACTTGCTGAACAGGAAGATGATGCTGTTGTGGTTATGAACGGAGGAGATGCATTAAACCTGAAATTTAATGCAGATGCAATCAGCCCTGTTCCTCAAGGTAAGAACCGGACATTTCTTTTCTACTCTGTTGGTTGGAATAAAGATGGTGACTACAACATTGATGATGGACACCGGGTATATCCCATTGCCAACCCAACGACAAATCGGATAGGAAATGGGATAGATGAATGGCAATTGAAATACAATACCAGGTGGGTAGATTTTAATCGGTTCTCTCAGATCCTGCGTTAAAACCGGGATGGGTAATATTTACACTTCCGGCATGCACATCGGACTGTATAGTCTCTTTTCCATCAGCCCAGAGTACACGAACTTTATCCACTTTATCTGCCTGGCCTAATCCGAAGACCTGTTCTGCTGCATGCATTCCCATGAATGTTACATCAGCTCCCCACCATCGAACTTGTAAATTATTTTTCTGAAAAATCTCTATTCTGGCGCCGAAGCATACTGACGGAGATCCGGATAGAGTGATAGTCAGAGATTGATTGGTCGTGTCTGTTTCATTTCGAAGTAGGAGGGGGGGCGCGCGGTTTACTGATATGGCGATATCGACATCTCCGTCCTTATCAAAATCTGCTACTGCGAGCCCGCGTGCGTTGTATTTCTGCAACATGGCTTCACCTGAGTAAGGCGCTATATTATAAAACTGTTTACCTTTATTACGAAAAATAAATATTGGTTCAGCTCTCAGTTTTAAAGGGCTTCCACGCATTTCCAGGGTGCTGCCGTTAGCCACTGCAATGTCAATTTTTCCATCATTATTAAAATCAGCTAAAGCGGTCCCCCAACCTACAGTGTCGATAGAAATTTCTCCGAGCCTGAACTGACGGGTCTTGTCGCGGTATTCCAGTCCACCACCAGGCGTTATAAGACTCTGGTAAAAAGCATTTTCCTGGGTTACCCAGTGACTTACAAATAAATCCGGAAGCCCATCAGATTCTCCTGTCATGTTGCTGATCTCTGCTATTGATAACCCCATAGAACCTCTTGGATCAGCGGTTCCGGTAAAGGTAGATATATCTTCAAAGATAACTGTTTCTCCGACACCTATGTCTCTGCCCAGGTTTCTATATAGTTTATTACTGGAGACGTCGTTGGTTATATAAAGATCAAGCCATCCGTCTCCATCTAGATCACAAAACGCTGCTGAAAAACTTCTGCCTTCAGGATTGGCGACTTCACTTGACTCTGCTACCTCCTCAAATGTACCATCACCCCGGTTTTTAAACAATCGGTTCGGCAGTGGATCAAAGGCGTTAGGGTTAAGAGTCGTAGGCACATCAAAATCCCCAAATGATGATGTACTGTCAGTACTGATTTTCATATCTTTCTCCTTAAAGTCAACATAATTGCAAACATAAAGATCAAGAAAACCATCCCGGTTAAAGTCTCCCCATGCAGCTCCTGTTGACCATAAGGGATCGGCGACTCCCGCCGCCTCAGCAACCTCCTCAAAAGTCCCGTCACCTTGATTTTGAAATAATCGATTAGGGCCAAAGTTTGTAACATAGAGATCAGTGTCACCATCATTATCATAATCTGCAAAACTTGCACCCATTCCAAAACCATTTAGATCACCCACACGAGCCTCTGTTGTTACATCGGTAAAATGATCGCCATCGTTCCGGTAGAGTCGATTTGAACCCCTCTGGTCATGTTCTCTTCCCAGAGGGCCTGGAAAGTTGACAACATAGAGATCCCAGTCTTCATCTCCATCATAATCTCCCCAGGCTATTCCTGATCCGGTATCCTCGACAAGGTTCCGGGTTCGTGGCCCCGGCCCGTGATGCATAGTTATACCCAATTTATGTGCCTGGTCGGTAAAAAGGATTTTTGTCACTTGTTGTTCGTCGGAACCCATAAACTTTGAAGTTATGTTTGCTTTGGGATCTGTAAGATCAGTATCTCTTTGTTTTTCCTTCAACAAAACAAAAAAAGTAAGAATACCGATCACCAATACCGTGGCAAGTAATGAATAAAAAATATTCCTTTTCCGTTTAGAACTGAATATACGAGCTATCATGGTTTTTCTGTATTAACTGGTGATGATTGAGGAAATGGTAATTTATTTCCGGAAAGATTTTGTGACAAATGATCCATAGATCCTTTGTTACTTATGAATATTCTCTTTTCCTGTGAATCTTTTGTCACCGTAGGTTGGTAAACACCAGTCTCTTTTTCTAAGGCTGGCACTACCAAGTCCAGAAACTCCTGCCGGTAACGACGAAAATTCAGATCAGCTTTTAAAACAATATTACCTTCTACATTAGGAGGTACCTTGAATTTATAGATCTGTTTGTCTGAATAACCCGGGAATATCGTGCGTTGACCTTTTCCACCAGCCGCTTCCCATAATTCATGTTTTTTAATGGGTTTGCCTTTACCGTTAAGCGGTAATCCTTCCAGAACAAGGGTTCCCTGTTTGCGGGAATTGCCAATCTGATGGACTTGCCCTGGCACGTCAAAAATGCTTCTTGTTATCGGATCAATTAACCCCCATTCATAAAGAAGGTTTTCTTGTTCATCCAATACCTGCAAATGTATCCAGGCCCGTATAAAGTCAAGAGGGCCGGTTATAAAATTGTGTCCCGCTTTACGGTTTTTTACTACTACCGTCACTGATACATCTTCACCTTTATCTGCTCTTTCCGGAGAAATTATCTCTAACACCGCTACAGGCCCTCTGGGCCAGAGGTGATCGATTTCTGGTATTACCGTCTTGCCTTGAATCCATTCTTTTGTAAGGCGAGTCTGTGATTCCCAGTTTGGGAGTTTTAGAATTTCAGGCATAAAGAGATTGGTAGCAATAGTTCCATGATGTCTGTGTGCTTCATCATCATGAGTTCTACGGATATCACCTTTTTCGCCTCGTCCGGGGTCATTTGAGTTATAAACAAGTCGCATATGGCAGTCACGGCAGCTTAAATCAGTGTCTGCCTCCTCAGTGTGCCAATGGCTTTTGCGCCACTCGTCATATTGGTTTTGTCCCGGAGTCAGTCCAAATCTGTTAAGAGCTTCCGGTATAAACTGTTTATGACAGGCCCCACAGAATTCCGGAGTACGGAGCAGGTTGCGATCATAGTCTTCAAGGTGTTGCCTGGGGTAAGCTCGTATCAGGAAGTCGGAAACAAACTTTTTCATACCATCGGAAACTTCCCATAAATATTTTCTGGGTGCGGTGACAACATAGTCTGCATTCCCACGCTGATCTACCCTGGAAATCGAGTGGCAGACAGCGCATGAAATTCCTTCCTGTATTCCCGGAGCATTGAGTTCAAGATTCTGGATATCCTTTGCACCACTGAAAAGTGAAATTGGATCATGGCAACCTGCACAATAGCGGGTCTCTTCTGTGTTGCGGTCTTTTGCAAAGTTCTTCTGCACTTGCATAAAGGGGGGGTTCATAGCTGCAAACCTGTGAGCGCTTGGCTGCCACTCAGCAAGGATTTGATCATGACAACGTGATGTCCCGCAGCTTTGTGAATTTCCAAGAATCTCCGGGTTTATCATATTGCGGTTGTCAGTTGTCGCATAAGTCGGTGCGAATGGACTACCCTTGTACTCATCATATTCCTGAATATAAGATGGTAAGCTATACCCTTCAGGAACTGGGAAATAAGCCAGGTTGCCCGGCCATAATATCGCAATGCCCAAACTGATGGCTATTACTCCTGCAATCCATATAATAGAAGAGTAAGCAAATTTGCGAAGAGCTGTAGAGTACTGAAGGTTTTTCTTTGCAAAATATCTATTATAATAAAATGCTAAAAAAAGATGCACAAAGATGGTAACAAAAGCAATTATACCTGTAACAAGATGTATAATGTCCCATACCTTTTCAATCTTAGATCCAACCAGTGATTCCCAGGTAAGAGGAATTCCGCTGATCATACAAAGCAAGACCATCACCATCACGGTATAGCCAAGTACCATCGTAACTGTAAAGCCCTGATTATACCAGACCAGTATATGGCGGGTTAGATACACTAGTACAGGAATAAAAAAAAGGATACCTGTAAGTGTGTGCAGGATGACTTGAATCTGAGATGATATGGAAAACGGAGCGATGTAAATCCAGACCCCGGAAATTGATTCTATGGTCAATGCAATTGTAACAATAATGGCAAGCCTTGAAGTCCATCCTTTGAGTGAAAGATCGCGGGAGCTTATATTGCTCTTTGCACTGTTACTACTTCTGTTCTGCTCATAGACCATGTCTATTCCTATAACAAGAATAAGTGATTATCAATTTAAAAAGAATGGATATTACCGGAACCGTTATCTAAATGATGCGGATAATAAGAGATCATTTCAATTTTGATTCAAGTAAACGTATATTGTCCAATGCCAGAGGGTCATTTGGTGAATATTTAAGAATCTCACGGAAATGCTGAAGTGCCTCTAAATAGTTTCCTTCACTCATTTCCAGTGACCCCAGAGAAATCAAGGCGGGTATATCTCTTGGTTCGATTTGGAGAGTACGTTCGAGGGCAATCTTAGCCCCAGAAATGTCTTTTAGTTTAAATAATAATTGTGCTGCACTGAATGACATTATTGGATTCGGCTTGAGGTCTACAGCTTCAAGCAACAGAGCGGCAGCTTCTTTTGCTCGACCATCTTTTACCAGAACGGTAGCTAAACCTGCCAATGCTTCGGGAGTCTCTTCCCCTTTCTTACGTATTTTTAATGCGCTGCGAAAGTAATTACCAGCCTGGGTATTACTATTACGTTGTAGAGCTACAAAACCCATGGAAACAAGTATTTGTGGATGATCAGGGTATTTTTTAAGTGATTTGAGTCCAAACGTTTCTGCTTCATCAAAATTCCCAAGATTAAGAAGGGCTCCTATACGTAATGCATGAGCATTTGAATGGTCAGGATCATCAGCGAGTACTGTATCAATTACCTGAAGTGCAAGAAAAGGCACAGAAGCATCTAATAAGGGAACTGCAAACCTTTTTAAACGAAAACTTTGATTGCTGAATTGTCTCAAAAGATAAGACAATTGTGAGATGGCATTTTCTTTGTCCCCGCTGATCCAGAGCAGCATTAACAGTTCGAGTCTTACCTCCATCAAGCTAGGCTGATTATCAAGTGCCTGATTGAGTACAGTGCAGGCTTCTTTCAGCTTTCCTGTCATTGCTAATAATCTGGCAAGTGATAGTGTAAGTTGGTTATGACCAGGTCTCAGTTTAAGTTCATTATGCAGACGATCTATAATTTCATCAATTCTTTCCGGTTGAATCATTTTATGTACAAATAAATTCCTGACTATATCTTGAAGTTTATCAGCGTCCTTATCCAAGACAATTCCACCAGTTTGTCCTTCTCTTGTCGGGTTTTCTACACTACTGCCATGGCCTTTCTTTAGTGTCAGCAAAATACCCTTGTCAGGTATGTTAAAATGTTCCTTTGCTCCATTTGGCCATTGCACTTCAACATTCTTGGGGCGTATGTTATGTTCAAGACCGAAACTTAGAATACGTTCACTTTCACCTGCATAGGAACCTCCTGAAACTACAGCAGCACTATAGGAATGCTCTCCTGCACTGAAAGATAACTTTGCACCTAGTCCTTCAGGGGCACCTTTATCTCCTATAAGTCTGAATCTAATTGGATCACCTCTAAGTGGCGAATCGTTACGCAGTAATCTAGTCGGACCGTCTTTATCTATATAAAGTATGTCAATGTCGCCGTCATGATCTATATCAGCTGTTGCAAGCCCACGTCCAATTCCAGTGATACCGGCAAAACCATTTTTTGGCGTAACGTCCTGAAACACAGGAACACCTTTGTCTGTTTGGTCGGATATAGCAAAGACTTGGAGAACCTGTGACTGTGGCATACCAGTCAGATCTTCATGATCAAATATGTGACCGTTTGCAACTATCATTTCGCAAATACCATCTAAGTCAAGGTCTGCAAACTTAAGGCCGAAAGTTACAAGTGGGCTGGTAGAATCAAATATATTAACGTCAAAAGTGTGTTCCTCGTAAAAATCAGAGGTCCATCCTCCCTCACCGTTCTCTGATTGGCAATGAAGGGTAACTGGTTCTCCTTCAAAATTCCCTACAGCTAAACATAACCTTCCGTCTCCATTAAAATCTACTACATCTACACCCATACCACTATAAGGTTGTGAATCCACCAAAGTAACTAGCCCAAGAAGCAAGCCTTCCTCACTGAATGTACCGTCCTGCTGGTTACGGAATAGTAGATTAGGTTGCGTGTCGTTTGCGACAAAGAGGTCTGGCCACCCGTCATTATCATGGTCAAATGTAAGCAATCCAAGTGCCTTAGTAGGTGAATCCCACATTCCAGATTCTTTAGTATGATCTGTGAAATGCCCTTTATCATTACGATAAAAGGCCATTCTGTCAGGTTTAAGAGCTACTGGGCCACAATATGTAAGTTTACCGTCGATACGGCGGCAGTCGAGCTTACGATTAATTTCAGGAGACCATTTCCCATATCGTCCGACAACCAGATCCGGCCAGCCTGTCCGTTCAGTATCAATCCAGGCAAGTGCATTAGCAAAACCTTTAAAATTCGAAAGTCCCCGCTCGGAAGTAGCATCGTGGAAACGGTTTTTTCCATCATTAATATAAAGACGCAGAATATTATATCCAGCCACCGCAAGATCAAGATCTCCGTCGTGATCAGCATCGGCAACGGCAAAAGTCTGCATATCACCTTTCTGTACCAGTCCGGAATATGTGGTAATATTAAGAAAACGACCAGATCCTTTATTCTCATAAAGATGGACTGAAGAGGCCGAAGATCCGTCTGCTTGAACAGCTGTCCCTGATAACAAAATGACATCAGGGTCTCCATCACCGTCAAGATCACAAAACCCGCCGCCACCGCTGTTAGATTCAGGGAACAGGAAGTCACCACGTTTTCCGGAATCGTGACGGAAATGAATTCCTGACTCCTCCGCTACATCAACAAACACTAGTTCAGGGATATTATGGCTACCTTTTGCATTGGTCAGTTCCTTAAATTCTTCCTCTGATTCGCTTGCTAATAAATAATTGGTAGAGTGTGTGAATATCCAGCTGCCAACTGATAAAAAAAAGAGGAAGAAAAGTATTCTTTTTATTTTCATATATTTTCGAAATTAAATATATTAATTTTTTCAGGAAATTCTTCAAATAGCAATCACAAATACGGATTATAACCATTTCAGATAAAGAAAAGAACGGTTATAAAGGCTTGCAATCTATGATATTTATAAAACCATTAAAGATGCAGGGAAGTCAAGGTTATTCTGCAGATTTAAGAACCCTTTTCAAAGCGATAGCCTACATTGTGGACCGATACAATGAATGTAGGTTTTTTGGGGTTTGGTTCAATCTTTTTTCTTAATGTTAATATATGGGTGTCTACGGTGCGACTGGTTACTGAAGATGCATCGGGTCCCCATACCGCTTGTAAAATTTGTTGCCGTGTTACCGCCTGACCGGCATGTTGGATAAAATAAGACAAGATCTCTTTTTCCTTTATGGTCGCGTTAACTTCCCTATCGCCTATACAAAGTTTAGATGCCACCATATCCAGCATCAACTCCCCACTACGAAAGATGCTCAGTATATTCTGCTGTGGATTTTTTAAACGCGCCTTTACCCGCATTAAGAGTTCTGAACCGGAAAAGGGTTTTGTCACATAATCATCAGCCCCCATTCGGAAGCCTAATACCCTGTCCAACTCCTGTGACTTAGCGCTCAAAAAAATAACTGGTGTCTCCATATTAGCATCACGCATAGCCTTGAGGATTTCATACCCATCCACATGAGGCAACATAATATCCAGAATTACCAGATCAGCTACATTACTTAAGGCTAATGACAACCCTTTTTCTCCATCTTCAGCCACGGAAACCTGATAAAAATCTGTTTCTAATAGATCTTTTAAGCCGGAACGGATATTTTCATCATCTTCAACTACGAGAATATGTGTCATTTTTTAAGCTCTGATTTCAGTACTGTTACGAATAAATGTTACTTCAAAGCACGCTCCCGGACAGTTTCCAACAAAATTAAGACGTCCGTTCATCGCCTCCATCAGGCCGCGGGCAATACCCAAACCAAGACCGCTACCCTGGATTTGTTTTCGATGGGCTCTTTTACCCCGGTAAAAAGATTCAAATAGGTATTTTGCTTCTTCTGGAAGAATACCTTTACCTTGATCCTGCATTATAACTACTATTTTTTTATCCGTACACCTAGAATTTATTGTAATCGGCCCACTTTCAGAATACTTTAAGGCGTTATTGATAAGATTGTAGAATACCTGTATTGATGCTTCTATATCAGCTAACACTATCTCATCTTTTTGCCAATAAAATATTACTCTATTGTTTTCATCCAGAAAGTCAATCACTTCCTCTAATTTATGCTGTAGGGTCTCCAGTTTAAGACTTTTCAGCTCAAGATTCAAACGATGCTGCCTGATACGAGAAAAATCCAGTACATTTTCAATTAAACGTCCCAGCCTGATCGACTCATTAACTACACGATTATAATACAGCTGTTGTTTTTTCTTTTCCTTAACCTTGCCATCCCGCAGCATTTCAGCATAAAGTCTTATTGTTGTCACTGGAGTTCGAAGTTCATGAGATATATCAGAGACCATCTGCTCCCGCAACGCTGATTGACGGGCAAGCATTTCCTGATTACGGTAAAAGAAAAAAATCGCATAGATGAAAACTCCAATTGTCAGGACTACTGACAGGACCAAACCGCGTCCACCCTTCACCTGATATAAAAATTCATTGCCTTCAGTTGTCAGAGTCCAGTTGAAATTAGTCCCCAGGAATTGATGGTTCAAGAGATCGTCTGAAGATCTGTCTGTCGAAAGTCTTACATATTTGTTGTCATAGGCAAGTAAATCTTCCGGTATGACGTTCGCCCTCCATCCTCTTATCAAATCACCTCCGGGCAGTACAATTAGCAGAGGATGGACATAGACTCTGCCAGAAAGATCAATAAATGTCCTTCCGATTTCCTCTCCTTTTTTCGCCCAATCCAGCAACACATCAATATTGTTTATATTATAATCGCTCTCACCCTTTAATCTTAACCAGTGTAAGATTAAATAACGGTCATGGTAAAGTGGGGATTCAAATTCACTTAGTTTGCCTTTTTGAAATTCCCCTTTGTTAATCCAATAAGGAATATTATCAAGACCGGTAAAAGGGCTTATGGGCCAAAGCGAACTCCCCTGAGAAACCGCAACCTCTCTCATTTCCATACACTGGCCGACGCTGGCAGGTGTCTTCTTTGCCAGCTCATTCCTCCAGTCCTCTAACCGCTCTACCAATTGGTTATTTAAGTTTAGTGCCTGCCCGTCTAACCAGGCACGATTACAGATCCGCTGATCTGCCAACTGATCAAAAGAGTGCCATGTCAGGTAAAGAGCTCCCAGAAAAACAACAATAAATAACGCTTGAAGTAACTTCATTCGATTAGAAAATTGATAACTATGTTATAAGACTATAAAAAGAATGATACAAAACAACCATTGAGATACAATCTTTTTCTAGTCAGTAATGGATCATGATATTGAAGAGGATCCGGGCTTAAAAATATAAAAAAAGAAACAAAATCACCTCTCGCTAAGAGGTGATTAATGTAAGAAAATTAAAACATACAAAAAATAATTCTCTATCACTCGTCTGGAATAGCTGGATTAGAAATCACAGAAATTTGAATAGAATTTTGGAGTGTGTTTAATACAAATTCGTTCTAAATTAGTGAAAAAAATGTAATTAGTAAATTCCCTTTCTAAGTTTGATTCCATATTTATATGTCAGTAGATATGTACAGTTAACATTTTCTGGATTTAATATCATAAACCATTAACTTATAACCTGTAACCCGTGTTTATCCTATTAGTCCACGGTAGTTTCATATTATTACTTATCATTTAGCGTTTCTTTGCATTCTTGGTGGCTCTGTGTGATGAACGCTCATTTCATTGTTTTTTTGATACAATAATTCGGTAACCAAAAAGCTTCGATACATAACAAGGCCTTGATAAATTAACTCTTTTATTTGTTAAGAACTTGTTGTGAAACAGCTTACAGAAAGTAGTTTTGTTGTTTAAGTAACGATTTTAAATAAACTTGATAAATCCTTGACATTTACATAGTTTTATGTTACCTTTTCAAAACAATTGAAAAGGCAAACATCGAGTGATCGTGGGGCGCAAAGTAAAGGGTCTTTTGCTCTTTCATGGATGAAAAGTGCAAGGAGAAGGATTTCTCATTAGTATATAAAATGTCAATGTTTTAAGACATTTATTATAAAAGACAGCCTTACTGCCGAGAAATATTATAACTATTATTACTCAGCAGTAGGGCTTTTTTTATTTATACACATTATTTATTTTTGATGTGGAATTATTGTAAAGACGTTTTTAGCAACACTTTATGTATTGTTGCAAACAATTGAGAAGGGCAAACCTCGAGTGATCGTGGGGCGCAAAGTAAAGGGTCTTTTGCTCTTTCATGGATGAAAAGTGCAAGGAGAAGGATTTCTCATTAGTATATAAAATGTCAATGTTTTAAGACATTTATATAAAAGACAGCCTTACTGCCGAGAAATATTATAACTATTATTACTCAGCAGTAGGGCTTTTTTTATTTATACACATTATTTATTTTTGATGTGGAATTATTGTAAAGACGTTTTTAGCAACACTTTATGTATTGTTGCAAACAATTGAGAAGGGCAAACCTCGAGTGATCGTGGGGCGCAAAGTAAAGGGTCTTTTACTCTTTCATGGATGAAAAGTGCAAGGAGAAGGATTTTTCATTAACATATAAAATGTCAATGTTTTAAGACATTTATATAAAAGACAGCCTTACTGCCGAGAAATATTATAACTATATTACTCAGCAGTAGGGCTTTTTTTATTGGTAAAGGAGGTGATACTGGCAAAATAGTATTTAATTTTTTTGTTAGAGAGAATTTTGTCATTGTATTTTACTTTTTGTAGATTTAACTAAGAATGGGGGATAAGAAAACGTATGAAAATTAAAAATTTTATTTTTATGATTATGCTGAGTGTGGCTGTTGGCATCGGCGGTGGAGCTGCCAATGCGGCCATAACAAACTTCAGTGCAGACGTTAATGAGTCTATTAACAAAGGTTTAAGTTATTTAAATGGACAATTCGCTAATCCAGCAACTGCGGGTAATGCTGCCGGATTGGTGATGCTGACATTACTGGAAAAGCGTCAAAGCAGTGACCAGAATGCGGACGCAACGGGATATGCAGGTGCCAGTGGCACAGATCAGATTATATTGGATAGAATGGCAGCCTACCTTATAAATTCCCATAGCTCTGCAGGTCTTTATCATTACAGAGATGGTCAGGACTTGATGGCACTTTCAGTTTACCTCCTTTCAGGTGGTACGAATGAAGATAATGACAACGGCTCAACTGTTGTTGCTGCACTGAACAGGATCTTTGACAGAATTTATGCTAGCTACAGTACCAGATTTGATGGAAAAAACGGATACTTTAATTACAGCAGCGCTGGCGGCGCTGATGCCTCCACAACACAGTTTGCTGTGGCTGGACTAGCTGCGGTGCGTTCAGTGTATTCTCATTCAGACTACGGGGATGCTACTCGTCTTGCCGATCTAAATACAATGCTTGCCACATCCAGAACCGCCTATGCGAACGCTGGGGTATCAGGTGGATTGGTTGGCCCTAATGGCGAGACTGAGAAGGGCCATGGATACCATAGAGGTAATCGCGGTAGTTATCATCAGACTGGGGCTGGCGCATGGATACTGCTGGCCGGAGGTGCTGATCTTAACGATGCTGACGTCCAGAAATATTTACGCTGGATTTATAACCGCTATACCGATGCACACAATAACGCTTCATATGACGGCTGGTCCACTTCACACTATTACGGTATGTGGACTACATCCAAGGCTTTTGCATTTTTGGAAGATTCTGGGATAGAACCTACTCCTGCGACAACTAATCTGTCAACTGCTGACTTGGGAATGTTACCTTCTGCAAGTCAGCCAGCCTTTGGACAACGAAGGGTCCATAGAGACATTGCTGCTGTCTCACGACCTGCTATATTCGGTGCTGGAGGAGCAGGTTATTATAGTGACCCAAGCGAACAGCCTCGCTGGTATTTTGATTATGCCTATACACTACTCTCGGCGCAGAGAGCAGATGGATATTATAACGCTGGTGGTTGGAATTGGATAGCAAATCAGTCTTACGCGTTACTTGTACTGCAGCGTTCTGTAGGTGGTGGTTGTATAGATACGGACGAAGACGGTGTATGCGATGCTGATGACAACTGTCCGGCTACTCATAATCCGGCAGATGCTGATGGAAACCAAGCAGATGCTGATGGTGATGGTGTTGGTGATGCATGTGACGTATGTCCTGGATCTGATGATAATGTAGATACGGACAATGATGGGGTTGCTGACGGATGTGACGCATGTCCTGGTCATGATGATAGTGTAGATTCTGATGGTGATTTAGTACCTGATGGATGTGACAACTGTCCAGATCTTGCCAATGATCAGGTAAACGCAGATGGTGATGCCTGGGGAGATGCTTGTGACGAGTGTCCTGATCTTGATGGCGATGCCGATCCTGATCCTACGAGACCAGGTTGTCCTAATAACCAGCCACCTGTCGCAATCTGCCAGGACATAGTAGTGTCAGCAGATGCAAATTGTCAAGCTGAGGCTGACGTAAATAACGGTTCGTTTGATCCGGATGATGATGCGATTACTATAACTGCTGATCCTGCGGGGCCATATGGTCTTGGAGCAACGACAGTTATACTTACTGTCACTGACGGATTAGAGACTGTTACTTGCCAGGCAACCGTGACGGTTAATGACACTACTCCACCTGTACTTGTCGGTGTACCGACTGATGCTACAGTGGAATGTGACAATGTACCGGCAGCAGCGGATGTAACCGCTACTGACAACTGTTCAGTAGGTGTTCCTGACTTTGATGAAGTGCGTGAAAATGGTAATTGTCCAAATAACTACACGCTGACCAGGACCTGGACAGTAACAGACGGTTCTGATAATACAACTACCGAAACTCAGGTGCTGATAGTTCAGGATACTTCTGCTCCAACATTTGTTGAGGCGTTACCAGCTGATACGACAGTGGAGTGTGATAGTGTACCTGCTATGGCAGTTTTGACAGCTACAGACAACTGTGATCTAGCTCCGGCAGTCACTTCTGGTGAAGAGAGGACTGACGGCACATGCGCTGACAGTTATACACTTACCAGGACATGGACGGCAACGGATGTTTGTGGTAATAGCACAAGTCATACTCAAACAATTACAGTACAGGATACCACTGCCCCAACATTTGTTGAAGATTTACCAGCGGATGTGACAGTGGAGTGTGATAGTGTACCTGATATAGCAGTTTTGACAGCTACAGACAACTGTGATCAAGATCCGGCAGTCACTTCTGGTGAAGAGAGGACTGACGGCACATGCGCTGACAGTTATACACTTACCAGGACATGGACAACAACGGATGTTTGTGGTAATAGCACAAGTCATACTCAGACAATCACTGTTCAGGATACTACAGTGCCGGTAGTAACGGCAACATTGGTACCTGTAAAAGTGAAGAAGAAGCATGGTTGTTTCCGTGTAGAGTTCTCAGCTACGGATAACTGTGATGATGAAGCTGATCTGTCAGCAGAGTTGAATGGACATCCTGTAACTAATGGTGAGCTTGTAAGACTTCACTATAAGAAACATAATAAGAAAGGTTGCAGGGTAAAGATTGATGGTGACAGCGGAAGCAAGAGCCATGATGATGACAGTGGAAGCAAGAGCCATGATGATGACGGCAGCAGTGCTGATTGCGGTACTGTAAAGTTTGAATGTAATACGTTTGTGTTAACTGTAACAGCTACTGATAACTGTGGTAATGAAAACACTGAAACAGCTGAGCATGTTTTCGCAGACGGTAATAGTCATGATGATGACAGCAGCAGTGGCCACAAGAAGAAGAAAGACCACGGTAGCGATGATGACAGCAGTAGTGGTCACAAGAAGAAAGGTAAGAAGAAGTAAGAAGCTAAGTTGATTTAGTTTTACAAGAGAGAGCAGATGGGCCTTGTGCCTGTCTGCTCTTTTTTTATTTCTTGCAAATGAATATAATTAAGGGATTCAAGAATAACTAATCCCAGGTGACTAATCACTAATCACCATTATCAGAATAAATTAACAATGAATTAATTGTTTGTTTCAGGCCTTGGGTTTCATATAATATCAGGTAGTCAAGACGGTTCATATTTTGTAATATTTTATTGTTTGGGGGTAAATTATGTTTATCAGTTATACAGTTTGCAGGCATACAGCAGCTATGTGCCTGATCTGTCTTATGGTTGCTTCAATTGATGTAAGTGCTTCAGATTCGCCTGTAGCACCTGAAACTTTGGATAGTGAGGAAGCGGCTGTGGAGCCGGAATCTGACCCGCAGGAGGGAAAACTCTCTGAGAATGATAAAATAAATGCCGCAAGACTTAAAAAACTATTAAACATCACTCTTGTAGGAATTGTTTTGTCAGATGCCGGAAAGTCGGTTGCAATTATCGAAGATAACAGGTCAGATGAGCAGAAATTTTACAGGCCAAATGACTGGATAAGGGGTGGGCGTATTATAAAGATTTTAAAGGATAGAGTTGTCATTCTTAAGAATGGTGTAGATATAGAGTTGAGGATTAACAGTGGTACTAATCGTGGCAAAGTAGTGCCGATTGCGGAGAAAAGCTACGACAATACGGAAAATATTCAGATTGCCAGTCCGGATAGTAAAATGGCTGAGGTAGAGGAGCACAATACTGGTTTCCCTAAGGTAGAGCGGAAGCTCCTAGAAAGTATAGCCAATGCAGTGGATTTCTCTATTCCTGTGACAACATTAGATGATGGTAGGTTTCGTGTTGACAATGTTCAGCCGGACAGTGCCTTGTTTAAGCTTGGTTTACGGAATGGTGATGTTATTTCCAGAGTCAATGCGCTGGTGCAGGATAAAGATGTATCGTTTTCTCAAGCGGTTGCTCAGGGACTGGAGCAAAACTTAGGGAAGAATATTATTCGGTTAGAAATTGAACGTGATGGTGATTTAGGTGCGGTATATTTTGAGATAGAGGATTCATCTGAAAAGCAGGACGACCAAGGCTCCCCTTAAAGCAACTTCCAGGTCAGACTCAGTAGGAAACTTGGGACACTCGCCAAACAGGATTAAGTATCTCATGTATGTATGAATTGTTATGATAATTATACTTCCTTATTTTCATACAGTGCTGATGTGGATGCTGAGGGGTCCGCTGCTTTTGATGGAGTGTGCCCTCTTGATTTTTGTCCTGGTCCGCTATCAGAGCCGAAGAAATCAAAGCTCTGGTGTTTCCTGCCTGATTGAAAGTCAGTAACATATTTTTTTTCTCCGAACTTGGTAAAACGTTGGAAGATGGTTTGTAAATCGTGCCCTCCCAGCCCCAGTTCGATCCGAACATCATGTATGCGCTTGAAACTGTCTTCTATCTGGCCAACTTTATCTTTCCATTTCAAACCGTCTATTTCATCAAAGGTATAACGTTGTATCCAACTATAAACTTCGTCTGCTTGAGTGTCAAAAATTGTGCGAATAGGTTGAATATTTGTGATGCCGAATTTTTCAGGTTCCTTATAGAGAAGACTTCCATTGATGAGGGCAAAAGGGTTAAGAAAAAGTTGATCTATATATGGGCTATTCTTTTTTAAAAACTCAATGGTTAGTTCTATGTCTTCATTCCGCTCATGTGGTAATCCCGCTATAATTTCCAACGAATTGTAAATACCCGCCTCGTGGGACCATTTTAAGATCTGCTCAAACTCTGGAAGCTTAATACGTTTCTTAATAAGTTTATGAATGCGCTCACTGCCTGATTCAATGCCAAAAACAAGTCGAACGGCACCTGATTTACGTATCTTTTGAATTAATTGTTGGTCCAGGTTCTTTCCCATTGCACAGTCAGACCACATAATATCCAGATTGTGATTTATGATGGCTTCAGTCATTTCATTGGCCCATTTATAATTGACATTAAATACATCATCCATAAACATAAAATAGGGAGTATTGTATTGTGATTTTAGGTTTTTAATGCCTTCTACCACATCTTCAGGCTGCATTGATGTTAACTTGGTAAAGGATTGACCTGAAGAAATGCAAAATGCGCAATTCATTGGACAGTTGTAGTTCAGTTTTATTGGCAGAATAAGTATTTTGTCAACTCCTTCACCCTGTGATGAAAACTCTTCGCTCCATTCGTCCGGATATTTGTAGTAGAGGTCCATAGGGGAGTCCCTCAAAATCAGGTATCACCTCTGGACGGGTGAATACGGGTTCATTAAAAATGACTTTGTTACCTTTAGGGACTACAAGACCAGGAACATTATCAAGCGAACTCCCGTCATCAAGTCGTTTGAACAGCTCAAGCAGCGGGACCTCGCCGTAACCCTGAATGTAGTAATCAAAACAGCCATTTTTGACAAAATAAGCTACTTCATTCTTTATCGGTTCCATGTGTGGAAACGCTTCTCCCCCTATAATCACGAATTTGCCCATATGCTCACGAATATATTTACCAATACAAAGGGCAAGTATAGCAGAATAATCATCTCCCTGGTAGCAAGAGAGGAGTATCGTATCAAAAGTATCAAGATCTGTAATGGCCAGAACACTCTCAACAAGAGATATGACTTCCTGATCATTGCCACCTTCCCAGAAATTCCGGACTCTCGGTAGATCACTTATTAATGTTTTTGCAGGAAAATCCTTACCCCATCTATGACGAGGGAGCACTTTACCTTCAGAAGTACATTTTGCATCCAGATCATCCTGAGCGATTGTATATCCGTGGTGTCGGAGTTCAGCGGTAATTGTAGCCAGTCCTAAAGGAAGTATGCCTGAAAAGTTGTAGGTAAGGCTTGGACAACGTAATATTTTAATTTTTCGAATCATAAAATCACTCCAATAAGCAGAATTTTAGAAGATTTACTTTTCTATAGCATTAAAAGGCTTAATGATCATCTGGATCTCCTTACCAACTTCGTCTAAATAATTCTTATTAACCACATACGAACCAAACGCAGGAAATTTTCCTGAAAAATGACTTTCAATAATAGATGCGGGATCGTGGACAAATCCTATCAAAACACCAGCTTCTTCTGCCAGGTAGCTTCCATTCTCCAGAAACACAGATCCTGTGTAGATCCAATCATCTGCCGGAAAGGTCTTTTCTGTGTTCATGTCATAGATTAATTGCTGGGCCTTGATTACTTTTTTTCCATCTTCTGTATCCCATTGTATAAAGATCTCGACGCTATCACCCTGCGGCGGATTAGGATCAAAATGATAGGCTGCTGCCTTCCCTTTCTTTGGGTCGAGTCCCAGCAGTATCATACTTAAATTAAATGATTTTGCATCTGTGTCCATCTCCAGTACACTTTCGTATGCTTTATAACCGCCCTTTGTACAGGCAATAAACTCAATAGGCCCTTCTATCATGTTGAGGCGTCCCGGAACTATAGCCTCATTTTTGTTTTCATCAATTATGATGTTCCCGACTTGAAGTTTTCCATTACCAAGGTTTTTGACAATATCCTCTTTTTGCTGATTTTTGCTACCTTGTGGTTTCTGCTCATTCTGATTCGCATTGTCTGCTAAGAGATAAAAATTAAGAAAGGTCGAACAAACCGTAGATATAATAATAATTATAATAAACGTATAGATTTTCTTCATTTCTTATTCCTCCTTCTTTAATGCCGTTATGACAAGATGAGGCATAGGTGGTGGTAATGGCTTTGAGACTATCTGCTTAAAACCTGCTTCTGACAGCCATTTTTCAGCACTTGTCTTAGAGTGTATAGTTCCATGGGCGCTCGTTAGCAGCATTGTCAGTGCAAACATATTGACAAATGGAGGGCTATCCATATTGTCATTCTCAAAAAACAGATCATTGAGTATAATCATTCCTCCCGGAATCAGAGCATCATAAGCCTTTTGCAAAAGGGTCTTAAATGTTTCCGGTGTTTCACGGTGAAGCATCCCTGCCAGAAGAACAACATCATTCTCTTTCGGGAATTCATCTCTGGTATAATCTCCTTCCACCGTTTTTACTCTTTCATCAAGACCATAACTATGTATTATTTCTTTCGAAATTTTCAATACACCTGGCAAATCAAAAACGTTTGATGTGAGTCCGGGCGTTTTTTCTGCCAGGAGAATTGAATAGGTACCGGGACCTCCTCCTACATCTAAAAGTTTCTTTCTCCCCTCCAGGTCCTGTTCTTCAGCGAAACATCTACCGATACCCAGAGCTTTATTATGCATTCCCATAACAAAATGTCTGGTCCTCTCCGGATCATCACCTAATTGAATCTCCGGTGGCATAGCAGGTTTATTATGCTGAATAGATTCATGTAGTTGATCCCATACCGGAAAGAGATCGTCGCTGTATTTAAGAGCATCACCGAGATAGCCCTGCTTACCCTGAACAAGATAGGTCTGAGTTGCCGGTACATTAGAGTACGCTCCATCATCCACTTTCTTTAATAGTTCAAGTCCTACACACGCATTCAGAAGAATAGCTAGAGAACGGGGATGGCACTTACACTGCAGTGCAAGATCTTCACAGGAGAGAGGCCCATCGGCAAGAAAGGAGAAGACGTTAAAATGGTTTGCTGTCAAAATAACCTTGGAGTCCCAGTAAGCTGTTGATAGCTTAAATATAGGAGTTGGATCTGCGGTGTCTTGTCTGTTAGTCATATGTTATTAGTCACTAGTAATTGATTATTGGTTATTGGTTATTTGCTTTATTTGGTCGTACTGAACGCAACACTCGGGCGGGTAGTCGCATCCTTTAGGTTGCGTAACTTACGAACAATTTGTATACACCCATCGGTTGGTGAGAAACGCAGGCTGAAGCCTGCGGCTACAATATTATAGAAAATTAAATCGCTCAATTCAGGTTTTACATAAAATAGTCAAAGTCGCAATCGAGCTGCATATAGCTACAATCCTGGCAGACAAACTTATTTGGGATGTTCAGGTCGTACTGTTTTCTCAGCTTATGGTACTCGTTGCTCAATTCCAGAAAATAGTCGTGAATAGTACCAGACTTCTCTTCAAACTCACTAGCATCTCTTGGCCAATAGAGTGTGAAGAGAGACATTACGCCTTTTTGAAGAAGGAATTCTGCCCCTTCCAGTGAAGATTTTAGTGCCTGTTGTGTGCTATAGGCATATGGTTGCATGATCTCTATGCCGCTTACAAACGCACTCATCACATTTCCACGACCAAAGACGTCAACTGCATCTGTCAAGCCCTGAATCCAGTTCTCTCTTCCAACAAATTTGCTCTTGCCGGGGCATATTTTATCCCATAACTCTTCGTCCCAGATTTCCAGATTAAAGCAGACAGCGCCCACTCCGTGCTTCTTGAGCTCAAGGCTGGCTTCTTTTGGAAGGGCTGAAGAGCCGCAACAGATATTTACCCTGTCGTCAACCGCCTTGGTTATCGCGCTTGCAACCTGTATATACCTCTCTGCTTCCTGGTTAATATCAGTCATTGAACCTGCAACCAGATAAATATGGTTTATCTCTTTTGATGCGATAGCAACAGCTTCTGCAAGCCTGAGAAGATCTTCTTCCTTGATAAGTGTTTCGGGTTGTCCAAGAGAGGGCATTTTTGGATTAGGTGCGCCGTAAAAACAGAATCTACATCTATAATTTCCGCTATCTGGATCCGTGTGCAAAAAGTACTCACATCCCGGAGAGGCATTGACAATCAGCATGTCACCATGCTGAGAGAGGCCCAACTTAGGAATAGGGGTGCCATCCTGGATTTTATCAGAAAACCAATCTGGTTTTTTTTGAAATTCAACTCTTTCTACTGCGGTTTCACTACAGAAGAGAATATAATCATCACCTTCTCGCTTGATACTATAAATACTATTACTGTTTATCTTGACCCTGATTAACAACTTATTAAGGAGCATAAGATAGGGAATATTTACACTATCCTCTTCTCTTCCAAGTTTTTCTTCTTTACTGAATCGGTGTGGTTGATAATTTGGTAAAGCCCATTTTCCTGCCTCTTCTAACTCAGGGGTAAACCTGATACCGCTGAATAAAAGACTTATTTTTAATAATATTTCTCTGGAAATATGATTATGGGCCTCAAATAGTTTGTTAAGATACTTTGATTTACCGTTATTCAGATTTCCATGAACCTTGCTTTGTGTCATTAGGAGTAATTAGTAAAGATTTATAAATATTAGTTTAATGGTGCATTATACAAAAATGATTAATTTTAAGCAAATACAGATTCCGTCATTAATATAATATTGTAATATTTTGTGTCTAGAAAAGTAGAGGGAGGGAGAGGGTGAAGACTTTAAAGTTTCTTCTTTTGTACCTGAGAATTTAACGACAATTCCTTGACAATCGTTTAACATTCTTTTGGTTTGACAATATAGGGATTTATCTTTAAGCTATTTAATTTTGAAAACAATACGTTGTATTTTAATCTCAACAATTGTTTCATTATTTTTAAAAAACCTCTGTAAGAACTCTCAAACAGATCTGAGATTCAGAAAAAAATGAAGGCAAAATATGAGCAAGATTGGTGTCTGGATAGTAGGTATTTATGGAAGCGTCGGAACAGCAGTAACAATTGGTACCAATGCGATAATTCGGAATTTATGTCCTCCACATGGTGTTAACACAGAAACGGAGCTATTTAATGAATTAAATCTTGTAAGTCTGGATAATATTGTTTTCGGCGGACACGATATTCGCGATAACACTCTTTATGGTACAGCACTACAGTATTACCGAGAAAATGGAGTCCCTAGTTATGAAATACTGGAGATAGTTAAGGAAGATTTAGACCAAATCACTTCTCGTGTAAAAATAGGGACTACTCTTAATTGCAGCAAACCGATAACAGAATTGGCAAAATCAGCTTCCGCAACAAATAATCATACTGTCAGGGAGTCTATAGAACTGATAAAGAGAGATATTTTAGATTTTAAAGAGCAGAACTCTTTATCAGAAGTAGTTGTTGTCAATCTTTCTTCCGCAGAGCCTTCCCTTGATATTGATGAGAGTCATAAGGATCTATCAGAATTTGAGAAACTGTTGAACTCAAATGATAGGTCTGCCATAAGGTCCAGTACTTTATATTCTTATGCTGCCATTGATCTGGGATGTGCATATATCAATTTTACTTCATCTAATGCCTCTCTCTTACCGGCATTGCAGGAATTAGCAAAAGAAAAAGGTGTTCCTTTTATGGGAAATGATGGCAAAACTGGAGAAACACTGATTAAGTCAGCTCTTGCCCCCGTCTTTAAATATAGAAATCTGGAAGTCATGTCCTGGCAGGGATACAATTTGCTTGGAAATCTGGATGGTGAAATATTGATGGATCAAAAGACAAAAGATTCGAAAATTGAAAGCAAAGATCACCTGTTACCCAAAATACTTAATAATTCTCCCCATACCCATGTGGGAATCGATTTTGTCAGTTCTTTAAAAGATTGGAAAACAGCGTGGGATTTTGTTCACTTTAAAGGATTCCTTGATACAAAAATGTCTCTACAGTTTACGTGGCAGGGTTGTGATTCAATGTTGGCTGCACCGATAATTTTAGATCTAGTTCGCTTACTTCATTTTGCAAAGATGAATGGTGAAAAGGGTGAGATGCAACATTTATCATGTTTTTTTAAGAGCCCTATTGGTGTTGATGAACAGGATTTACATTTCCAATTTCATTCATTAGTGAATTATGTCAATTCTCATTCCAGTAAAGTCTAAGAGTAGGTTTTTTAATGAAGAAATTCTCATTTATATTCTTTGTGTTCTATCCTACTTCTTGTTATTAAGTGTTGTATTTCGATATTATGAAACAGTAAAAGATGATTTCTTTAAACCGGACAAAATATTATTATGTCTGCTTTATACGGGAGAATTACTTTTCGTTTTTCTGTTTTCTCCAATTTTTGCGCTAAAGCAAATTACAGCGAATGGAAATAAATCCACAAAAATACAGCCAATAAACGTTCATATGCAGACCTTACCGTATAAAAAGTTTTTCTTTAAAATAATTATTAAGGCCTTCGTATTGATCTGCATCTTTCATGTGATTTCTTTATTCTCAATATATAATAATTCGTTTTTTTCTTTGCCGCGTTTCTTCATGATGGTAATTCTGTTCTTTGTCTGTTCTTTGTTTATAACGGCATATACCTCTTTCTTAATAGTGATTACCAGAAATATTTTTTTTACAATAGCAGCAACCTATATTACGATTATCGGTATTCTAGGATGCGTATTTTTCATTTCACCATTATTAGACTTGGTTGGTAATCCTACATCTGTTATCAATCTGACCTTGAATATAAACCCTATGATGGCTATAGCATCCATTTTAAATTTTGATCTGCTTAGATGGGGTCCCTTTTACGAATCTGCCCAAATTGGGATGTTTAGGTTCAGTTATCCCCATTGGAGTGTTCATGTATTATCTTACCTTGCACTATCCGTCCTTTTTTTTGCAGGGTCATTTATATTACGCAATTTGCATATAAAATCTTCAAAAAAAGAAGGCCGATTAATCATTTAAAACCCAAGTAGAGGAGAATCAAGATATGTTTAAGAAAATATTTTGTTTTGCGATCATCATTGCCGCTGTTTCTTTCCATAATACATTCTTATCCGCTGACGAACCCAAATATGAACTAAGTGCGTCATTAAAGGATGAAATAAAGTCCAGTGTTGACAGGGGCCTGAAGTTTCTACGTAGTGTACAAAAACCTGATGGCTCATGGGATAATCATCCGGGTCTAACTGCACTTGCAGTCTCAGCTTTTATGAAAAGCCCTAGAAAATACACTGAAGAAGATGGCCCGTTTATCCGTAAGGCGCTTCAATATCTTACTGGTCTGGCGAAACCGGATGGTAGCATTTACTTAGACTCACTGCCAAACTATAACACTGCTCTTTGCCTTGGAGCGTTGAGCCTCACAGATAATCCTAAATACAAACCCATCATTGAGAAGGCCCAGGCTTTTCTTGTTCAATTACAATGCACTGAATCTGTTGGTTATAACAAAGAAGACAAGTTTTATGGTGGTATAGGTTATGGGAGTGATGAAAGGCCGGATCTTGCGAACCTGGGGTTTGCCCTGGAAGCGCTGAAATCCTCAGGATTATCAGAAGATAGTAAAGTTTGGGAGAATGCATCTCAATTTATACAGAGATGTCAGAACAGAAGTGAGTCAAATGACCAGGCATGGGCTGCAAATGATGGCGGGTTTGTCTATTCTCCGGGAGACAGTAAAGCAGGAGAGACAAAATCATATGGCAGCATGACTAATACCGGAATAACCGCTTTTTTCTACGCCAATGTAAAAAAAGGAGACCCGAGAATTGAAGACGCTTTTAAATGGATCGAGAAACATTATACACTGAACGAGAATCCCAATATGGGCAAACAGGGCCTTTACTATTATTATCACACTCTTGCCAAAGCGCTCCATCATTATGGACAGACGGTAATCAACGACTCTCATGGAATACCGCATGTATGGAAGGAAGAACTAGCTAATAAGCTGTTGAGTATACAGCGTGGTGAGGGTCACTGGGTTAATGAGAATAAAAGATGGTGGGAGGGTAATAAAATCCTCGTAACAAGCCATGTTGTTCTGGCGTTGTCTTATCTTTATTAATTTACTAATATTACGTATTCCTACAACACTCTATGCTGGAACACTGGTATATTCGAGAAAGCATATTAAGAACTCCATGTTTGGATTAAGCCCTTTATTGAAAGAAAGAACTGAAATATGTATTCAAAGGGGGCTTCAATACCTTTTTGCTGAACAAAAAACAGATGGTTCATGGGACAATCATCCGGGAATTACTGCGCTTGCTGCTTCTGCCTTTTTGAGGAGTCCAATAAGAAATGCTGATGTGAAATGGAAAACATCAGTTGATAAAGCGCTTGATTATATTGCTGATTTGTCAAAACCTGATGGGGGGATTTATACGGATGATTTACCAAGTCTTAACACGGCCGTTTGTATTCTTGCACTAAGCCAGTCTAACAATTCCAAATTCAAATCAATTATAGAGAAAGCCCAGCATTTTCTTGTCCGATTGCAATGTGATGAATCAGCAGGCTATACCAGAGATGATAATTTATATGGTGGAATTCGATATGGCAGTGACCGAACACCTGACTTGGATAATCTTGATTATACACTCCAGGCCCTGAAGTCTTCCGGGTTTTCTGTCAATCATAATATTTGGGAGAGAGCCGTCTGTTTTATCCAGAGATGCCAAAATAGAAAAATGTCAAATGACCAGTCATGGTCTGCTAATGATGGTGGCTTTATCTATTATCCCAAGTATAGCATGGCAGGTTACACCAGGTCGTATGGTAGCATGACAAGCGCGGGAATATCATGTTTTTACCACGCAAACGTTAAAAAGGATGACCCCAGAGTTGTAGACGCGTTCAGATGGATCAATGAACATTATACTTTGGAAGAGAATCCTCATGTAGAAAAGAAGGGACTATTCCATTATTATTATACCCTTGCCAAGGCTCTTGACAGTTACGGTGAACTTATCATTAAAGATTCTCTTGGAACGGAATATAATTGGAAAGAGGAGTTAGCATACAAGCTGACAGAATTGCAAAATAATGAGGGGTTTTGGGTCAATGAATGTCAGGAGTGGTGGGAAGGTAACCGTACTCTTGTAACCAGTTATGCAATTCTAACCCTTGCATATCTCTACTGAGTCATTAAATATCGTTTTATGAGAATTTTATGTATTATTATATTCTTTAGCCTTTGTAGTTATAAAGAAGCTTGTTCGTCTATTAATATAGAGATTGAACCTGGCCTTGGCGGATTTTATCGTACACAGCAATGGTTCCCACTGAAAGCGATATTACACAACGACGGTCAAAATATTAATGGAATTTTATCTACAACCTTTTCCGGGATGAAGTATGAATTACCCATTGATCTCCCGGCTAAATCACGAAAAAAAGTATTCTTCTACCTTTATCCAACAGTAGCCGAACATGAAATAAAAATATCTTTACATTCCAATAAATCATTAATAATAGATGCCGTTTCTAAAATAAAGGAATTGGATCAAAATATAATCTTTATTGGAATATTAAGCGGCAGTAATCTGTCACAAAGTTATTCTTTTCTGGAAGACGGTGAATATCCAGTTCGTGTGATAAACTTTAACCCTGAAAATCTTCCGGAAGAATGGCCAGGCTACGATTCACTCGATATCATTATTACAGATAACCTTAACCCAGCTTTACTGACGGTTGATCAAAAAAAGGCATTTAAAAATTGGTTATTTTCTGGAGGAAAGTTGCTTCTTTATGGCCATTATCCTCATCCACTAGATGCTGATTTTTATGAGGATTTATTACCGGTGAACGTATTTCAAACGATTGTACCTGAAGGCAATATTGCATATGATAATAAGCAGGAGCCTTATATTAATCCGTCCGGACTCCTCCTTAATGATAAAACACTTAAAAAAGATTGTAAAATTATTAAGCATTTCAACGGTACTCCTGTAATGGTTAAATCTGATTATGGGATGGGTGAGATAATATACTCTACAATACCATTCTACTTGCCGATTCTGAGTGAATTAGCCAAAGATAAAGATATATGTAATGCTCTCTTATCCCATAATAACAGACCATATCAGCAAAGAAAATTGTCTATTTCTCAAAATCTTTCTGAGAACATAAGCATTGACGAGGACAAACTCTTATTATCCGGGAAGTACATTCTTTATTTCCTCGTTGTTTATATTGTAAGTCTTATTATCTTATATTTCACTGTTTTCAAAAAAAAGAACTCTTTTGTTTTTAACGTGATAACATTGATCTTTTTCCCTGTTTTTTTTACAGCACTCTTTGCCACAATGCTTTTTCTGTTCAGAGGTCACAACGTGAGAATTGACAATTTTTCTTTACTGATAGGATCAGATCAATTTAAGGAAAGAATACATTCCAAAACATTCTGTATACTTTCAGCACAAAAACAGAAAAACCTGGAAATAGGATTAAGAAACCCTTCCTTCATAATAGAATCTTCAAATAAAGTTGATGTAAATGCTATTAACCCTTACACACTTTCTGAAACGGAATATCCAGCTTTAAGAAATATAAGCCTTAATCCCCTTGGAAATAACACATTTTTCTTGAGAGGTTTTTTAGAGTGTGATGATTTTATTGATGCCAACATATCATGGAATGAAAACCTTATAACAGGATCTATATCAAACACTTCACAGTGCAATTTTCGTCATTGTATAATAATGACTGAAGACTCGTATTATGAGTTGCCGGATCTTGAAGCCCAGGCAACAATTGATTTGAGCAGTGAACTACACAAAGGAACCATGGATAAAAAATCATTATCCAAAACAGAAAAACAATTTTATGATTTAATTGAAAGTACTTTATTTAAATCAGTTATCAGGAATCGATATCCGGTTATTATAGGATGGAGCAGTGAACCGGTATTGAGTTATAGCCTGAACGAAGAATATTTTATAAATAAGAACACTTCATTATTCATTTATTTTCTATAATGCAATACAATTTCTTAACGTATCTACTGAGATCAAGATTCCAATTTGGATTTTTACTGTTTTATATTATCTTTATATTCACATACTATGCACTATTAGTATCTAATCTCAATTCAGGGACAGATATTGAAGATATATTTTTGCATAACAATCTGTTTCTGAAAATTATTATATGCCAGTTTTTTATTATATTAGTCAGTATTCCATTATGTGTCAGCAAAAGTTTTTTTCAACTTGAGGAGCAATTGAAACAGGTTGATCTATCAGATTCATTTTTAGATTTATCACGCATTATTATTGTTTTTTGCACCGTCTGTATGATATTAATTTTATTCTGCATGTTCCTCTCTTTACCCGTTTTAATCCATGCGCAGTCATTATATAGCATAAATTTTCGAGAATTAGGATTAATTTACATTCAAATTTTTTCTCTTTTTATTTTTGTTATTTCATTAACTATTTTTTTTAACTTTTATATCAATAGTGCTTTATCTGCCATGATTATCACATATTTCGCAATCTTGTTTTTAGGTCTTGGATATCTATTCATTGCACTTTCCATGACCTTAATTTCCCATGAACATGTGATTAATTATAGTCTGTTGTTTGCAATTCTCCTGGGACCTTTTTATAAAATTATCATGATGGTTTTTGATACAAATCCTTCTAATGTCTTTCGCCTATCTTATATCTCTTATTTGTTTACTTATCTGGCATTATCCGTTATATTAATTTTATTAAGTATTAGGAAGGCCAGATCCTTTATTAAGTAAAGGAGTAATTAAAGTATGGATTATTCTCCTCTAATCTTGAAGAAGACAAGAACATCCATGGCTTATATGAATGGATACAGGGTTTTGAGATATGAGTTTAAGGGGCTTTTCTATCTCATCACGGCGGTGTTACTGGTGGTGATGTGGGACTCTTTTTTTCATGATAATTTATTCAGGATAGATGTCTGGATCTATCTTACAATGGCGGCTCTATTGCTTCCTTTTCTGTACTGTTATTTTAGACCAATCCGCTTAATGGCAGTAGTAAAGTTTCTGGATAATCAATTAAAATTGCAGCAAAGGCTGGAGACATTTCTAGAAAACCTGGGGAAAGAAGACGAGGTAGTTAATCTACAGAGGAAAGATACCTTTCGACTGCTCAGTGCGTTTGACCCGGTATCTGTTGTAAAATTTAATTGGCCATTTGAGGCCAGGATCATTCCATTCATATTATTTTTCATATGTTTGTTATTTGCAGGCAGAGGCTTATTTGACAGCGAAAGAAGATTTCTGACTGAATTAAACCACACCAACGAAGAGGATATTAACTATCAAATTGTTACGAATCCATTTAAAAAAGGTACTCTTATCCCATCTAACAATAAAAAAGATTCTCATCTAAAAAAAAACAGAAACAATACAAAGAAAGTCTTTAAAACAGGTGTTGGAGATTCTGTAGGTCTAACCAAATTTAAAATACCGAAAAATGACAAAATACAATCGAAACTAAATTCTACAAACTATAAAGCGATGAAGGGGCACAATCAACAAGAAGGAGATGATTTAATAAGAAGTGCCAACACCAGTAAAGTTGAAAAAAACAGATCTTCTCACAAAGACAAAAAAATATTGATTAATCCTGTCGGTGAGGCAGATACTGATATTACGAGAAGACGGAAAAAGAATGAGTTAACTACAATGTCAAAGCTTAATGCTTCCACCCTAACAGAATCGGTAGTTTCCAATACAGAAATTGTCATAAATGAAAAAGTAGGAGAAGGGGCACCTTCTCCTGTTAAGAATAATAATTCAACCATAAGAGGAAGTGGAAGTGCCGGAAGTGGCTCTTTATCCAATAGTAAAGAGGAATATAAGTCTTCACGACTTATACAACACTCCTTTGTTCGTAATTTAAACCAAATTGAAGAAATGATCAGTAAGAACAACGTACAACCTTCATTAAGAGAGTATGTTAAACAATACTTTTTATCTCTCAGTGCAAAATCTGCTGTCTCAGAGTAAAACAACCAGATGGAACTAATTTTTAGAATTTAAATAGATTAAATATGGACACAGAAAAAGAATTTATTTTATTTAGGGAAAATTACCAGAAGCTCTTAAATGAGATACAAAAGGTAATAGTAGGGCAGAAGGATGTTATTGACCAGGTCCTTATTTGTCTGTTTACACACGGACACATATTGCTTGAGGGCGTTCCCGGTCTCGGCAAAACAAAGCTTATAAAAACTCTTAGTAACGTACTGAACCTGAACTTTTCCAGAATCCAATTTACCCCTGATTTAATGCCGGCAGATATATTGGGTACAAATATCTTTATGAGTGGCGTTCAGGGAGACAGCTCGTTTCAATTTATAAAAGGCCCCATCTTCTCCAATATCGTACTGGCAGACGAAATAAACAGGGCAACACCTAAAACTCAGTCAGCCCTTCTTGAAGCAATGCAGGAGGGGTTTGTTACTATCTCCGGACAGAAATACAAATTGGAAGATCCTTTTTTAGTCCTGGCTACACAGAATCCAATAGAGATGGAAGGCACATTTCCATTACCGGAAGCTCAACTGGATCGTTTCTTTTTCAAGGTCAAGATTTCATACCCGAGCACTGATGAACTACTTCAGATCGTGGAACGAACAACCGAACAGGATGAACAGCAATTAAATACTGTTATTGATCACGAAGGAATTATGACAATGAGAACAATTGCTAAAAAGGTCTTAATCCCTGATGGTGTTAAAAGGTATGCCATTAATCTGGTATTGGCAACACACCCGGAAAATGATAATTCACCGGATATTACAAAGAAATGTATTCGATACGGGTCAAGTCCAAGAGGAATTCAGAGTTTAATTATGGCGGCTAAGATTAAGGCACTTCTGGACAAGAGATTTAATGCATCTTATGATGACATCGCTTCTCTGGCTTTTCCTGCATTACGTCATAGAATTATTCTTAATTTTGAGGGGCAGGTTAAAGGACTGGACTCTGATAAAATAATTTCCGAGATTATTAGTAGTTTAAAAAGAGATAACTAGAAAGACGTAACTGAATGTCAGACCTTATAACTGATGCAGATATTTTTGAAAAATTGAAACAATTCTCATTTGTCCCGGGGAACTATGTGTCATCATCCGAAGGCAATTCGAAAAAGTTAAGTAAAGGGACTGGCGGGGAATTTGCTGATTACAGAAACTATGGCATTGGAGATGAAATAAAATATATTGACTGGAATATATACGCCAGAACAAACAAACTTTTTTCCAAGGTTTTTCACGAAGAGGGGAATATTGATATTCATCTGCTGCTAGATGTTAGTAAGTCCATGGATTTTGGAAAGAAGAATAAACTTCGTTATGCTAAAAATATTGTGATGATGTTGGCTTATATAGGCATAATTAATAATCATAATGTTCAATTTGCAGCGTTTACGGATAAATCTTTTATGACTTTGCCTTTTGGTCGAAATCCGGATGTATTTGGTCATTTTCTGGAAACGCTGGAAACACTTCATTCTCAAGGACAAACAAAACTCAACCAGAGTATTTTGGGTTATCTTCATGAACAGAAACCTTCAGGTTTACTATTTATTGTATCTGATTTTCTTGACGAAGATGGATACGAACATGGTTTGTCACATTTAGCTCATAGCCCACTAGATGCTTGTTGTCTACAGGTTTTATGCGAAGAAGAAAAAGAACCAAAAGTAAGGTATACCGATCATCTTCAAGATATTGAATCTAACCGTCTGATCGATTTTAATCTTACCAGTTCTATATGTCAAAAATACAAGGAAGTATTTAATCAATATATCGAACAATTTCAAAATATGTGTTTATTACAAAATATTTTATATTTAAATCTGAGTACTGTCTTCCCCGTTTCTCAATTCATAATGAAGATGGTTCAACAAGGAATTTGTAAACGAAAGTGAACTTCATACACCCTGAATTTCTCTATCTACTCTTTTTAATCCCAATACTAATTGCGATTAATCTGTTTTTAAAAGGTAAAAGTATTCTTCCAGTAACCACTCTTTTTATATGGGAAAAATTCCATGATGATCTAAAATCAAAGAGTATTACTTTCAATCGATTAAAAAAAGACATTTCACTTCTTCTTCAGATTTTGTTTGTAATCTTGTCTACTATTACATTAAGCCAACCTGCCTTTTTCGAAAACAACAAAGAAGCAGATAACGTAGCTTTCATAATTGACTCGTCAATATCTATGAATGCTGGAGTAGAAGGCAAACAACACATAAGCCTGGCAAAGAAGAAGGCCATTCAATTATTGAAAGGTGATTACAAAACTAACCATGTGATGATTATTAAAGCAGCTTCTGATCCTGAAGTTGTTCATCAATATTCATTAGATACAAATCAATTGATAAATGCTGTTAGAAATATTTCAGCAACAGATACCATTGCCAATTTAAACCAGGCAATTATAATGGCTTTTTCCCAGAAAGAAGTACCTTCGAAGATTATTGTTCTTACCAGCAAATTAATAGATCATATAGATTCAGATTTAGACGAATCGGATATTATCAGCTGGGTTACAGTGGGCAATATTTTAGATAACAATGTTAGGATATCAAATCTTGATATACGACAGGATTTCAGTATAAACCGTAGTTATCAAACTTTTTTACAAATTACTAACGATTCTCAGCAGAAACAGTATTTTAAGCTTAAGGTTTTCCACGAAGAAGAGTTATATGAGGTAAGAGATATAACCATGACTCCACATGAATCTAATGTATTATTGATTTCTTTGGACAAAATCCGGGAAGGTCTTGTTCGAATAAATATGGATGTTAATGATGATTTAGTTCAGGATAATCAAGTATATATTTTGCTCGAACCGGTGCGAGAGCTCTCTGTTCTGTTAGTAACAGACGGTAATAGTTTTCTGGAAAACGTCTTAACGCTTCATGAATCTGTAGATATTGATTTATGTAAGATTTCAAAGTTAGAAGACAAAATCAAAACAGGGAATTATGATGTCGTGATATATGACAATATTGCTAAAGAGTTTAATATTCTCACAAATAGCATTCTTATTTGTTCGAAGGAGAATGAATACATGGATACTGAAAAAGGTATCGTTTATCCGGAACTACTTAATTTTAATTATGGTCATAAAAGCCTGAAGAATCTGGACCTTTCAAATTTATCGATTGATAAGAGTTATATTTTAAATGTTCCGGACTGGGGGGAAGCTTTAATTGAATCAGAACATGGCGCTTTAATGTTTTGTGGAGAAAGAGATAATAAAAAGCTATTGGTTATTGGATTTGACCTGATGCAGTCTAATTTCCCGTTAGAGATAGTGTTTCCGGTGTTTATTTCGCGTATGGTAAGTTGGTTTAAAGATTATAATCATAAAAACTGGATAACGGCTGGTGAGTCTTATTATTACAAGATCCCCGATTCATCTGTCTCGAATTCAGTTATTGTTACAATACCGGACGAAGGGCAGTTTGTATATAATGTCAAAAACAATCTGGTTGCAATAAGCGATACTTTTAACGCCGGAGTGTATAAGATAGAGGGTGACACATTTCAAAAAAGATTTGTAGTTAATTTTCAGACCGGCAATACTACTGACAATAATGTGTTCTCAAAAAATATTATTCAACAGAGAGAATCAAGCATTCCTGGAACGACTCCTAAGAAACTGGTATTCTTGTTCGCAATTCTTTCATTAGGAGCACTGGTTTTAGAATGGTATTTTTATGTTCGTGCATAGATATGCCTAGGTAATTGATCGAATACGTAATCAAATCAAATCAAATCAAATCATATCCATTATTCTCAGGATTTCTGTTGTTGTGAAAACCGTCTCCATATCAACCAGGTAATAACCGGCAGTGCCATTGGTAAAACGAGACCGGGGCCAGCCAGTGATTTTGGGATAAGCAACGCTCCATTGATGGCTAAAACACCTGCATATATGGCATTACCAGCTGCACAGGCAATAATGAATTGCCTTATGCTGGTGTTTGCGGCACCAGCAGTAATTGCGGCAGCCTCTGCGAAAACAGGAACAGGCCTGCTGAGGAACAAAATAACCTGTGTCGGAGTCTCTGACATTTCAACTTTTAATGATTTTAAAAGATACCTGCCGGCAGCAAAGCCGATTAAATTACCAACCATCAATCCGGACCAAGTCCAGACCCATCCGGTAAATATGCCAAGTCGGGCACCAAGAAAAGTGCCAACAATGCTGGACGGTATCGGTAAAAGAATATCAGATGTAAGGAGTGACGCACCTGTCAGCCCGAAGAGAAACGCGTTATCATCAGTTTTTGAAAGCCATTTCTCTCCCGGAAATTCACCAATTATCAGGAAAGGCACTATCGGAACAAGCAGTGCGATTATAATTACTAATACTTTACGCAGGAAAGGAGACATAATCAGGATTTAATTAAAAAATTAGAAGATTTAAATGCTCTTCATATTAACATGAAATGTTTACAGGTGTCAAACCTTCCATAGAGATAGTTCAGGCGAAATGATAGGTAATCTGACTTGAAAAGAATCACTTGTGGTGTTATGATCTTCTAGTCTATTTTTTTATCTGTTTTGAAATCTCTGAAGTGGTTTACTATGTAATGGCGTACTCTGGTAAAACATAAAATTGATATATTGCATGCCCATCAGATAATCCACACCAACCTTTATATCCAATAATTGACTAATGACATTTGCTAATCCATACGGACTAATTTTGCTCCTCTTGGTGCCTTTTCTTTTATATTTCAGCCGACATTCCCTGTCTAATTTGCCGCTGTTACATAAAAGGGTTTTACTGTGTATTAGGGTAGCAGTGGTTGCTCTTTTAGTACTGGGCATTTCCGGTTTGTCAATTAAAAGAAAGATCGATAAAGTATGCACTATTTTTTTACTTGATGTTTCTGACAGCATGAGTGGATTGAGCAGGGAAGACGGTATTAATATTATTGAAAACATAGTCAATTTGAATCATGGAAAGAAACTGTTTGGTCTTATTGTGTTTGCAGCAGATTCCAGTGTTGAAATAAACCCTACTTATAATTTTGTTATTAAGCAGATTAATTCTGTGGTGGATAAGAGCTATACAAATATCGAAGGTGCAATTAACTTGGCTATCTCCATCTTCCCGGAGAACACTATTAAAAAAATAGTATGTATAACAGATGGCAATCAAAACCAATCCGATGTAATCCCAAAGGCTATTGAGGCCAGTACGAGAAATATCACTATCGATGTTATTACACCAGGTAAGGAAAGAAAAATGAAGGAGATCTGGATAAAGGATATTCATTCACCTCAAAGAGTGCGCCTTGGTCAGAAGTTTCAGATTATTGTTAGTTCTAAGGCTTTGCATGATAATGGAAATGGGACGTTAAAAATTTATAAAAACGGGGTATTAGAAGGTAAAACTAAAATTGAGTTAAAGCGTTTACAGGAAAACAATATCTATTTTGAACAAACCCTGACTGAAGAGGGAATTTATCAGTATGAATTCATTCTTGAAAGCGACGATGATACTCATCCTGAAAATAATATAGCGGGAACAATGGTTTATGCAGGATCCAAACCGAGAATATTTTATGTTTGTTCTAATAGTATATCTACTGATATATCCGAAACTATTCCTTTTCCTGATTCTTTTGAAGTAGAAAGAGGTACTCCTTCTTTATTACGTGAGGTATTAGATAATATATGGCAATATGATTTGATTATATTTCATGATATACCTGCCAGCGATCTTAATAATACAACATTGGAAGCATTAAACCATTATGTAAGAGATCAGGGTGGAGGGTTTATTATGCTAGGAAGTTTGAAAAGTCTCCGTCCGGGTGGTTACTCAGAGACAGTGATAGCGTCGATGTTACCTGTATATCTCGACCCAAAACCTGGAGAAAAAGGTGAAGGAGTAAATATCGTATTTGCAATTGATAAATCGGGTAGTATGGCACAGAAACATGGAAGTAAAACAAAACTGAGAGTTGTGATAGATACCATTGCAGACATTCTCAATTTACTCAAGAAAGAGGACAAATTAGGAGTTGTTCTCTTTGATAAAACCCCCGGGCTGGTCTTACCTATACAAAGATTTGAGAATTTCCAGGATATTGAGAACAAATTGGATTCATTACAGGCTCAAGGTGGGACAGATATTTATAAATCACTTAAAAGTGCCTATGGGCTTTTTAAAGATTCGCATTCAAAATATAAACATATTATCCTGATCTCAGATGGGCAGACAAACCAGGCTGATTATTCTGAACTTTTGAAGGCCATGAGAAAAGAGAAAATCACACTTTCTACCATTGGGATTGGTGACAATGTCAATAAGGACTTTCTTGAATCAATTGCCAGGCAATGCAGTGGAAGAAGTTATGTTATCAGGGAACTGGATGATTTAGTAGAGATTTTTAAACGTGAGACTGCTATGGCATCGTGTTCCTGGTTTATAGAGGAAGAGCTGCGCCCCAAAGTATTTCAACCTCATGAAATAGTCAAGGGCATATCAACAGAATCCTTGCCTTTACTTCAGGGTTTAATACTTACGTCTTCTAAAAGCCCAAATAATGATGTGATTGTTTCCGGAAAGAGCACACCTGTTCTTTCTTCCTGGCAATATGGTCTAGGTAGGACAACCATATTGACCACAGACCTGTTTAGCGAATGGGGAAATTCCTGGTTTAGCTGGGATGCCTTTCCACAACTCTGGTCACAGTTGCTCAGCTGGAATTCCAGGAATTTTACTCCCGGACAGTGGGAAATAAAAACACAAATATATCAGAATAAAATCAGGATTATTATGGAGGCAGTTAAAGATGATGGAAGCTTCGAGAATTTCTTAACACTAAAGGCTACTATAATAACCCCGGAACACACTGAAATTACTATAGATCTTGAACAGTCAGGTCCAGGAAAATATGAAGGTCTTTGTCCTGCGGATATACGTGGTTTTTATGTATTTAATCTGTTTTGCGTAGAAGATGAAAAAGTAGTTTTCAAACAATCAAGTGGTGTTTTTATTGCCTCTCTTCCGGAATACATGAAGTTTGAAACAAACGGGGAGTTATTAGAAAAAATGTGTCGACTCACTGGTGGAAAATGTTACAATAATACACGCGATTTGAGTGACTCTGTAACCGTGAGTCCAGCTAAGCCTGCCATGTATAATTGTATGGTTGCCTTGCTTTTAGCAGCTCTGTTTTTATTTGTCATAGAGATTTCTGTCAGGCGGTTATTATTCAAAACTTAAACTTAGTAATTGATGCAAGAGAAACTCTTGCCTTATAAAATATAAGTGTTCATCATTAGGTTTCGTTACCAGGAATATAAATTTTGAGATTAGCTTTCAGCACGAACGCATTTGTAAAATATTCTTTAGAGGCCGCTATTCAGAAAATAGCTGAGTGTAATTATAAGGGAGTTGAAATACTGGCTGATAGGCCTCATTTTGATCCTACGCTTAAATCATCGTGGAAAAAAGTCAAGTCTATACAGAAACTGTTGTCTCGTCATAATGTCGAAGTTTCAAATGTAAATGCTAACACTGCATCTGTGTTTTACAAACAAATATTACAGGAGCCTCTCTTCGAACCCTCGCTTTCCAACCCTGACATCTCTAAACGTCGCTGGCGCATAAATTATACTAAGCGTTCTATTGATCTTGCCTGCGATGTTCAGTCAAAATGCGTCAGTATCACATCAGGGATACCACTGCCAGATTGCCCACCGGAAAAGGGGAGAAAGATATTTATTGAGTCAGTAAAAAGAATAATGGATTATGCGGAGAAAAAAGGTATTAGAGTGGGGCTAGAATACGAACCCTGTTTGCTTTATGAAAACACTACTGAAGTACTGGGTTTAATAAAAAAGATTAAGTCTAAGAATTTTGGTGTAAATCTTGACCTTGGGCATGTAGCAATCTCAGAAAAGGATCCAACAGACTCTATAAGGAAGTTTAAAAATTGTCTCTGGAATATTCATATTGAAGACATTAAAGATAAGAAACATTTTCACTTGATCCCCGGCCTGGGTGATCTGAATTTCACTAAAATATTTAAAACACTGAAGGAAATAAAGTACAATAGTTTTATTACTGTCGAATTATACACCTACCAGAAGCAACCGGTATATGCAGCAAGAAAGAGCTATGTTTTTTTAAACCGATTCATTTGAATCACTATCAGGAGGTCTTTTAAATGCGAATTATAGAACCACATATACATATGTTTTCCAGAACTACAGATGATTACTTTATGATGGCTGCTGCTGGCATTGAGTGTGTAGTCGAGCCTGCATTCTGGCTAGGGAGTGATAGAACGTCTGTAAGCAGCTGTACCGACTATTTTGAACACTTGATAAGTGTGGAATCTGCCCGGTCAAACAAATACGGTATAGAATATTTTAACTGTATCGGCCACAATCCGAAGGAAGCTAATAATCTTTCGCTAGCCCACGAAGTAGTAGATGTTATTGAAGAGAAATTTCTTCAAAGAGACGGGGTTGTTGCTGTCGGTGAGATAGGTTTTGATCTGATAACCGATGCTGAGGAAGAAATATTCAGGCGACAATTAAAATTGGCCGGTAAGTATAATATGCCAGCGCTGGTGCACACACCTCATCAAAACAAAAGAGTGGGTGTAGAAAAGATAATTAACATTATCAGAGAAGAAAGCGCTGACGTATCCAAAACACTGGTTGATCATAATACCGAGGAAACGATTGCAATGACATTAGACTCTGGAGTATGGGCTGGTCTTACGGTATATCCGATAACCAAACTCTCATCAGAGAGGGCGGTACAGATAATCCGGAAATATGGGACAGACAGAATAATACTTAGTTCTTCCGCTGATTGGGGATATTCAGATCCATTACTAGTTCCAAAAACAGTGACCAATATGCGTCTTGCTGGATTCAGTAAAGAAGAAATAGAGAAGGTAGTTTTTCAAAATCCTTATAATTTCTACAAACAGTCACCAAAATTTACTTTTGAGGCTTAACATGAAAATTGCGTTCAGTTCAAATGCTTTCAGGAAATATTCACTTATAAAAACTATTGATATCCTGGCAGAAGCCGGTTACAAGGGGATTGAGATTATGTGTGATGTGCCACACGCATATCCTCCTGATCTTAACAACGAAACTATTGCCGGAATTAAGAGACACTTAAAAGAGAAGGATATCAGGGTATCTAATCTTAATGCTTTTATGATGACTGCCATTGGCGACTTCCACCATCCTTCCTGGATTGAAAAAGACAAGGCACAGAGAGAACTGAGAATTAACCATACAATTGGATGTATCAGGTTGGCCAAAGAGTTGGGAGTTGAAACGATATCAACGGAACCGGGGGGGCCGGTAGATGGTATGGGCATGGACAGAACAGAAGCAATGAAATTATTCATCGATGGTATCAATAGAGTTGTAGATGTTGCAAAACCAGCAGGAATCAAAGTCCTCGTTGAACCGGAGCCGGATCTTTTAATACAGACAAGTACCGAGTTTAAGGAGTTCATACAACAAGTAGACACTGAAACTGTTGCTTTAAACTGTGACCTGGGTCATCATTTCTGTGTTGGAGAGGATCCTTGTCAGGTACTGGAAGAATTTAATGACCTGATTTACCATATCCACATAGAAGATATAGCCGCCTCGAGAGAACATGTACACGTCTCACTGGGAAAAGGAGCAATGGACTTCAATGCCATATTCCGAACGCTGAAAAAGATTGATTACCAGGGATGGATTACCGTAGAGCTCTATCCATATGAGGACAATCCTGGAAAGACGGCTGCGGAAGCACTGGATTACTTGATCAAGCTGGAAGAAACTATAGATAAAAGCTAATTCTCTATCGTGACAAGAGAAGACAGCTTAACCGGTCTCTGTCATTCCTGGAATTTGTAATGCGGGAATCTAAAATGTAGGGCGGGTTTCTTACCCGCCGATAATATCAGTTAACATTGAAATGCCTCTACAGGGATTTAACTACTTATACGCTATTACTAAAAATGGATAAAATAAGAAAACTAAAAATCTATTGTCAGTTAGTCAGACTGCCAAATATATTTACTTCTATATCCGATATACTGGCAGGGTGTATCCTTGCGACTCATGCATTTGTAGATATTCATAAGATTCTCCTTCTCGTAGTCTCCTCCGCGTGTCTATATGGGGGAGGTATCGTATTTAATGACATATTTGATTATAAAACAGATAAAGAGGAAAGACCCGGCAGACCTTTACCATCCGGAAAAGCCAGTAAAAGAGAAGCGGTATACCTGGGTTTTGTACTTTTCCTGACAGCTCTTTTATGTTCACTACTTGTCAATCTTACAAGCCTCTGTGTTTCTCTCGCTATAATATTGCTTGTTATGAGTTACAACGTTTTGACGAAAAAACTTCCTGTAATTGGAACGGTTAATATGGGCCTGTGTCGGTTCTTTAATCTGATGCTTGGTCTCAGCATCATTCCAGCATCCATCTCAACTTATTGGATGATTCCTTTAATCCTGATGATTTATGTAATGTTTATTACGACATTAAGTAAGAAGGAGATCATAGGAGAGAACAGATGGAAAATTATTATAGTTATCATCTGCTTTATCGGACTGGTCTCCTATACCGGTAGTCTGTCCGTTAAGGGCATTTTGCCTAACCACATGTCACATGGATTATTATTGATCTTTACCCTGATTGTTATGTGGTCAACGGGAAGGTCAGTTATAAATCCATGCCCAGAGAATATACAGAGTACTATTAAGATAATGGTCCTGTCCATCATCATCCTTGACGCATGTTTCGTTATGGGAGCAACAAACGGGTTACATGCTTTGGTGGTTTTGGTATTATTGATTCCGGCATTTACCGTTTCCCGATTTCTCTATGTCACTTAACCTGTGCATAGACTATATAGAGACTCGTTCAAATTGGATTTCTGCTGAAAGCACGCGGGAATGACAGTGGTCGGTAAATGTTGCACCCTATCCTGCTTTCTCTTACCTTGCTCAAAAAAAGCATGATATTCCTTCAAATTTTCAAATTTCCGCTTGACGTTTAGTAAGGCAGAATTTACACATTCTGAATGTATACTTTAACTCACGGAGGCGGCTATGAAAGCAACAGCAAAAGACTACGATTTTATTCTAAAGACCTGCTTGACACAGTAAGCAGGGGGGGAGAGGTTATCATTACTTATCGAGGGGAGCCATGCGCAAAACTCGTCCATTTATCGAATAATACTGGTAAACAGAAAAATGAATTATTTGGTATCTGGAAAGACTATGATGAGGTAAAATAAGTTGAGAGTTATGTAAGGAACTTGAGAAAAGGCAGATGTTAAATGCTTATTGATTCTGATGTACTGATCTGGTACTTAAAGGGAAATGATAAAGCATACAGGTAAATAGAAAATGAAAATAATTTTTTCTTGTCTGTGGTCACTTAGATTGAGCTTGTTCAAGGAATGAGAAATAAGAACGAGCTTAATAACCTTCGAAAGTCCCTTCGCAACTGGAATGCACAGGTGTTATATATATATCTGAAGAAATTTCTACCAAATCAATGATCTATGTAGAGTAACATTTCTTAATCCATTCACTGCTACTGGCTGATGCATTGATTGTAGTTACTGCAATATCATATAATTTGCCAATACTAACAGCCAACGATAAGCATTACAAAATTTACCAAAGATATCTGGATAAAGAAATTCAGACCATGATTCTTTCTTAATAAGTAGCTACTCTACTCTTTCCAACATTATATACAAAAACATTCTCCTCTTTTTTAAGTTTGTAGATATACTGTTCTGAACACGGTAAGAGCAACAACTTCTTCCAAAGAATTCAAATGGAGTAGTTATAAAGTTACAGCTGGTATAGCGAAACCACACTACTACCATATATGAATATGGTAGTAGTCAGAGAGAGGTTGCAGACCATCTTGGAATTCATTATTCAAAAATACGCAGGTTGCTGAACACGAAAGAAAGAAGCTTATTGAAAGCAGGGATAGAAGCTTATTAAATTATTACGTACCTAATGAATGGAGTTAAGGAGATGGTGGACTTGGGATACGATACCCGGGAATTGGAGAATGATTTTTGCGATAAAAAAACGAGAGTGATAGTTGAATTCATCCGAATGATAGGTTTGACTATAGAGACATGTAAACTGGATGAGGACACATTCTTACCGGGAATAAAAGTAGACGGTCAAATGCTGCTGGTTGATGAGTCACGTTTGAAATATCCGGGAGACTTGCTTCATGAAGCTGGTCATCTCGCTGTTACTGCAGCAGATAAAAGACATACACTGAAAGAGAATGTCTTGGGAAGCGCGGGAGCTGAGCTTGCCTCTATTGCATGGTCCTACGCTGCAGCGCTACACCTGGGCCTAGATCCATCATTGGTGTTTCACGACGGTGGTTACAAAGGTTGGTCAAAAACGATACTGGACAATTTTTCAAAGGGTAGGTACTTCGGTGTACCGTTATTGGATTGGTTTGGCCTCACTGCGGATCCTAATCAGGCTCGGAATAAAAATGTGGAGCCATTCCCACATATGCTTAAATGGCTGCGAGACTGATGTACCATAAGCTGTCGGACTAGATTCCCGCTCAACAGGTTACGAAAATGACAGAGGAAGAGCTAGTTGCCCAGGACGACTTTATACGAAGCAGAGTCGAAGTATTATCAAAATTGAATTTTATTGTGGGTTTATCACTAACACCTCAAAAGCATAATGTCATTCCTATAAATAATAGCATTTAAAATTACTGGTATAACGTTATAATTATATATTTAAAAGCCTGGAAGATGGTAAGTCAGGTCTCTATTGCGACAGTAGACTATCCTTCGACTCCGTTCAGAATGATGTCGTACAAAACGCACAGAGGATAAAGTCACACTGAGCGGAGTCGAAGTGTTGATATACCAGTCACGAAATGAAATTAGGAAGAGACGTAGGGCGAGGCTTCCCGCCCGAACGTACCCGTTCGGTACGGGCGGGTAGCCTTGCGCTGATTGTATGAAAGCAAACTGCGAAAAAAGCGTATAAATATTTATATTAAAGCGCCTAAAACCATTTTGATATGGGTATATCAGTAAATTCCCTTAAGGAGATATAATGAAGAAAACACATGTTATCGTATTGAATATCGTAGGGTTGTCTCCTGAGCATCTGCTTATGGAAGACGTGTTACCTAATATTACCGGATTATTGAAAAACGGATTTCAGGCACCTTTGCGCCCGTCATTTCCGGGAGTGACATGCTCTGTCCAATCAAGTATTGCTACCGGGCATTATCCGGAAGAGCATGGAATCGTTGCAAATGGTCTGTTCCTCAAAGATGAGTTTAAAATCGCCTTCTGGGAGCAGGCAAGTGCTTTAGTACAAAAAAAGAGGATCTGGGATATAGTCAAGGAACGAAAACCGGAGTTAAAAACCGCGATATTATTCTGGCAGAATTCTCTTTATGCCAATTCGGATATTGTTATTACTCCAAGGCCGCTTCATACAGAAAAGGGGATGGTACAGTGGTGCTACTCTAAACCTGTTGGTTATTATGAAGAAATAGCGGATAACACGGAACCGTTTGACCTGATACATTACTGGGGTCCGCGAGCCTCTTTCAAATCCAGCGAATGGATTGCAAATGCAGCGATTTATACGTTAAAAAAGCATAAACCAAATCTGATGTTTGTCTATTTCCCTCATATGGATTATTCATTGCAGAGATTCGGACTAGAGACTGAAAGTCTCAGGAAAGAACTTAAAAATGTGGATGATCTTGTTGGTAATATTCTCAGAACTATCGAAGACAACGGAATGCGAGATGATACTACTATAATTGGATTATCTGAATATCCGTTTCACAATGTCTCTTCTTCTTTATCACCTAATATTATTTTACGTAGTAATGGATTCCTCTCTGTGAGAAACATTGGAGAAAAGGAATACATTGATTATGAATACAGCAGGGCATTTGCTATGGTAGACCATCAGATAGCACATATTTATGTAAAAAACAGCGAAGATATTGAGAAAGTTAGAAAACTTTTTATTGGAACTGAAGGTGTGAAATATGTCTTTGGACAGGACAAGAAAAAGGAATTTCATATTGCAAGTCCCAGGAGTGGCGATCTTATTATTGTTTCAGACAAGGATAAATGGTTTGATTACTATTACTGGAATATTGTGGAACTGGCACCTGATTTTGCCTTTACCGTAGACATTCATAATAAACCTGGATACGATCCGGTAGAACTTTTTTTCGATCCGGTAACGAAAATGATACCTCTTGATACTAAGCTGATCAAGGGTTCACACGGGTTTCCTGCAACAGAAGGGGGCAAGATGGCTTCGTTCTTCATGAGTGAAGAGAACGAAGGACTCAACAAGAAAAAAATTATTGAAACAGTTGACATTGCGCCATTAGTACTTTCGCTTCTGGATATTGTTTAACTATTATTGCAAAAAATATTTGTGAGATTTACAATGACAACATGGTGCTGAATATAAAGTTCAGACCAGGTTCATTTTGACCGGAACCATGTACCCGGTAACTTTTGTCAGATAGATTTTCTGCGGCTATAGATATGTTAAGATGTTTATTCACCTCTATGCCACCCCTTAGAGAGTAGATTGTATATCCGGGTGTGCCGCGTGTGGGGATTCTTTGTGTGTCCACTCTGTCCCTGAGCGAGAGCCTATCCTGGTTGTTTACCATGGTCGTTTGTCCCTCTATCCACATTCGTGGCTTCTGGGACTCCCATCTGACACCAAATCTTCCGGTTAAAGGCATCAACCGGTCAAAGGGTTTATCTCTTTCTTCCCCATTCTCTATCTGTTTTACATCTCCATTCATCCAGCTGAAATTTCCAAATGTAGTCCACTGTCTGAAAGGGGAATATGATAAACCCACCTCTACTCCGTTAATAAATCCTTCACCTACATTTGACTTCTGTACCTCAGGGGCCCCGTCAACCGTACTTCCGGTAGGAGAACGTACAAGCATATCTTCAACAATGGTATAATAATATGCTGCCTGTGCTGTCCATTTCTCAAAATCCGCTTTAGCACCTATTTCAAAGGTGATAAAATCCTCATCATCAAGGCCTTGTGTCGGTGTTTCAAAAGTACTGTCAGATTGAAACCTTGTCATGTCACTGAGATTTGGCGCTCTGAAACCTTGAGAGACCCCTGCGAATATATTCCAATTGTCGTCCGGATAATACATAAGTCTTGCGTTTCCCACTAATCCCTCCCAATCTCCAGTAATGTCTATTTCACCGCCTGTGACAGGATCCTTTACTTTATCAGAGTCAAGAGCTGCATATGTGTACCGCATTCCTATCAGAAATTCCATTTTATCATTTATGGATATCTCATTCTGAAAGTAAGCGCCGAAAAGGTCGTATGTCGAGTCATCTCCGACAGTGCCCTGGACGCTTGTTGTTATGGCACCATTAGTACTGAAATCTCTCCTTGAGCTTGTAACATTGTCATGGTAAAAGTCAAAACCGTAACTAAGATGGCCGAATGGACTGACAGACTCAAACTGTGCCCAGAGGCCTAATGTATCAACGTTAAATTCGGTCTCACGGATTCTTCCGTTACTCCTTATCCGGTCCTCTTTTTCTCTCTGATTGTGATGTGAGATACTGAATTTGGCTCTATCCACATACCTTGAGATTTTGTCCCAGTGAAATTGAAGGTAGGCAAGGTTCCTGTCCTGGTCTAGATCCCTTTTGATATTTGTACCTATTGTAGTACCACGAAAGCTTTCAGAATGAATTGTACTATGTGTACGTGGGACATCGCGCTGATCGACTTCCTGATATGCTAAAATAAATTTCTTATTCTTATCAAGAAAATATTCCAGTTTTATATCCCCATCAACCTCCTGGTACTTAGTGTTTCTCAGTAAGCCCATATCATCTCCTGCCCTCATGTTTCCAAAACCCTTGAATGAAGCTCCGGCAGTAATGCCCAGTTTGTGATCGTAACTGGCACTCATCTCAATCCTGGTTATCTGTGATTTCTCTCCGCTTGCATAACGATAATAAGTTCGTCCATTATATAATAGTCCATCACCGTACTCTTTGCGACTTTTTGTTACAGCATTAACGGTTCCTCCAATAGCATCACTCCCATACATCACCGAACCAGGTCCCTTTACAACCTCCAGCTTCTCAAGACTATATGGATCAATAGTATTCCAGTATTGATTGGGACCTTCACGGAATGTAGAGTTATTTAACCTGATCCCGTCGATCATCATCAGATTATGATATGAGGTAAATCCACGAATATAGGGTGAGCCCTGCCCATGACTAGTCTTCTGGATCATTATACTTGTTTCTTCCCTCAGTGCCTCCGGAACGGTTTTAATACTTTTCTGCATGAGAATATCATCTGAAGTAACGACATGGGCGGTATAAGGAAGATCAAAGATCTTTTCTTCATGTCGTTTGGCAGTAACCGTAATTTCATCAAGCCTTGTTATCCCTGCAGGAATTAAACGCTTTTCAGGCCTGGAGATATTCTTTCTCGTTTCTTTTGTTGTTTCTACTGCTTCTAACTGTTTTTCTGCAGATTGGACAGTTGTTAATAGTATAGAAACCATTACACAAAATAATAAAAGTTGAGATATTATTCTTGTAGCAATTTTTCTGGCAGATAGCATAATTCGATTATCTTACTTATTATAAGTACATATATAATGTTCTTGTATATATGTCTCTTTACAATTTATTTTTCAGCCGCTCTTCATCAATCTGTGACTTAATGTTCAATAATAGTTAGAAATTGTACATAGTCAAACCAAATAATTGTCAAATGATTTTAAAGCAAATGTTAAGCTCAAAGCCTATATTAATTTCATGCAAATACCCTACAGGGCATATATAATTATCGACCAGGAAAGGTGTGTATTGCTGTCGTCCATTGTCTTTTTCTCTTGACTTTAATATAACTTGGATATTAATCTAATAAGCATATTTTAAAGGTGTTACTATACTTTAATAGTGTAGACATTTACTTTATTAATAGATAACCATGATCGAGGAGATTTAGAAATGTGGAACAAATTTGGAAGAATTATTATTCTGGCAGTTCTAACGTTGTCGATGGGTGTATTGTATTCAAATGCGACTAATGTTGTTTTGGCTAATGATAGTCACCATGATGATGGCAGTAGTGAGGGAAGTAGCGAAGGGAGCAGTGAGGGTAGTAGCGAAGGAAGTAGTGACGACAAAAGCAGTGATGATAAGAGTAGCGAGGATAAAAGCAGTGACGGGAGCAGTGGTCACCATAAAAAGAAAGAACACGGACATTGATTATGCGGGGTGCCACACTTTAATTATTGTGGCACCCTTTTTTAGTAAAACATGTTTTGTCCATACCGCAATTTCAACTCATACTATTCAATGTTGTAATACTTCCACTCGATCTAAAACCATAACAGTAACGAGGGAATATTAATCAAGCGCCATGGTCTTTGTCAGAGTTGGTAACTTCCTTGATCATACCGTTAATAGGTATTTTTATAAGAGGCTGTTGTTTGCTGTTGGTATGAAGTTCCAGGAACCCGTTTAGTTTTCCTGTTGGAGCATCTTTAGGCAGTTTCATTTCAATCAGACAGTGAGGGTTATTTTGTTCATATCTTTCTTCAATTTTAATGCTTAAAAAATCAGGAGAAATTTTAATATCAGTAATCTTTAAGTTGTCTTTATTCATCTTAACAAATAGTTTTTGTGTTGACTCTTTTCCACTTACAATATTGCCGTAATAGACTCTTTTCGGGTATGTAGTAATATCTCCTTCAATATCTCCGTAAAATGATATATCTGCCTTTTTTTGTTTTGTGTTATTAGTTTGCAGGGTTATTCTGCCGCTGAATCTTCCAATTTTATGATAATCTTTTAAGGTTACATCAACAGTATATTCTCCATCCCTTTCCTCTGCAATAGAGGTAATTACAAATGGCTTTGATGCGGTAATTTTCTCTATCTTAAAATCAGGGCCTGATTGTGATTTAATGGAGACAGAAATTGTTTTGTCTGATGGTACATCCGCTTGAATAGAACCAAAGTTTATGTTTCTCGGTTTGATTGTTATATCTTCAATAACCTCTCCGGAGATAGTTAACTTTTGGCGTGGAGTATCCGGATCATTACTTGAAACCGTTATGCTCTTCTTGATTTTCCCACCGTATGATGCTGTCTTAAATGTAGCTTTAATCTCACCTGTTTCTCCAGGCGGTATGGTATTATTAGTTAATACTGCAGCGGTGCATCCACAGGACGGCTTTACCCTGGTTATTTTCAGGGTATCATTCCCCTTGTTTTCAAATTGATAAATATGCTCAACATTCTCTCCTTTATAAACTTTTCCAAAATTAAAATCCGGGTTTTCAAAGTGAATTAATGGTTTATGAGCAGTCGTAATTATTTCAGTTTTTTTATCTCCACTGGTAGAGGTTTGTGCCTGTAGCAATCCAACGTTTAGAAAAAGCTGGTATATAAAAAATATGAAGAGTGCCGAAATTGATATTTGATATTTTTTCATTTGTAAATAATTATATCAAATGATATAAATCTAGACAATACTGTTTAGCAAAAAATTGTTTTGTTAAATGACAACTTAATTGAGGTTTTTAAATATTTAATTATGGATCAAAAGCAACCGCTCAACTTTATCCTGAGATCAGATGTAATAACAAAGAGAATATTCTGGTGTTTACTGGGATTTGAACTTTTCATTGTTTTTCTGGATGTCTTTATTAATCACTATGAATGGTGTTCCGTTGGTTCCATAAGGAGGATGATAAACATTACCCGTGAAGATAGCCTCTCTAACTGGTTTTCCAGTATTCAGGCAATTGTAGTGGGAGTTGTAATCTGGTTAACTGCTATTTGCGTGAGAAAACAGATGCAGGGTGATCATTATAAGAGAAAATTTTATTGCTGGGCGGGTATAGGAACGTTTTTCATATACCTGGGCATTGATGATGCCATAAAATTTCATGAACGAATGGGAACGGCTTATCATGTTCTTCTTTTTGATGATGACAGCTCTAGCGCTAACGAAGGGGTATTAGGCTCTCTTTATGATTTCTTCCCGAGCTATACATGGCAGATGGTCTTTGGCCCTTTCTTTATGGCTATCGGTATCTTCATTATCTGGTTCTTATGGAAGGCGCTCGAACCGCGCAAACTCTGGTATTGGTTTCTTGTCGGTATAAGTCTGTATGCCGTTGCGATTGGACTTGATTTCGTAGAAGGGCTTGACAGTGAACCCTATGAGGGGATTGCCGCTTTTTTCTCTACAGAAGAGTATCGTATCGAGCATCTGTCAAAAACTCTTGAAGAGTTTCTTGAAATGCTTGGAACTACAATTTTCTTGATTGTCTTTTTAAAAAATATATTCGGGCTGTTTCGAGAGTTAAAAATAAATATACGAGAAGATCCTTGAAATAAAAATCCATCCATAATCTCTTCTTTATACTAAATACTTCTTTCAAAGATTCTATTCGTATATAGACCTCAAAATTTCCAAATTACATTTTGTATTTCTCAGATCACTACCACTTGCATGCTTAATGTATAGCTATACATCCTTGTTTGTGCGGATTTTACAGTGATTCGAAAAGAGAACGTCATAGTTCACCGCTCCAGATCAAGAATTACATATCCAATGTTTCCGGCCCCATGCTTGACGGGATTGATACCCATGTAGAGTCCAGAATGTTCAATACAAAGGCCTGACATCTGAGGCAACTTGCGAATCCTCAGAGGAGATTCGAGAGGAAGTTACAAAGGCACGTGAAACACCGCTAAAGAGGTTTCATGGACTCAAATACTCGACCAATTCCCGAATGTCTGCAAAACGATAAAAAAACATTGTGCGTTGGACAGTCAGGCGGAAGAACTGCTTCATCAGGCAATGACCGAACTCAACATCTCTGCAAGAGGCTATAATAAAATACTTAAGGTTGGCAGGACTATTGCTGATCTCGATCACGGTGAGAACGTTCGCCTGGAACACATATCGTAAACTGCTTAGTACAGAAACCTGGATCGAGGTTTGTGGAAGTGATGCTTTTTGTAAACTGATTCAGTAGTGTCCGGTTAGGTTTTTGCGTAGTCATGATTTTTCCTCTGTTCTTTGAAATCGTTCTGAGTTAAAGTGTCAAAATTGAAACTACCAGCTTCATTCTTAATTTTGATTCTTAGCTCTCTGA
>Ga0233429_1000289_pt1 | contig 93753 bp, 109 predicted proteins | sample SI_118_April2016_3_FD_179879 | JGI IMG/M metagenome (GOLD analysis project Ga0233429, IMG submission 179879) | Seawater microbial communities from Saanich Inlet, British Columbia, Canada - SI_118_April2016_135_MG | ecosystem: Environmental > Aquatic > Marine > Inlet | place: Canada: British...
TCTTTTAAGATAAGTTTTATAAATAACCCCCATTTTTACATCTTCACCCACTAATAAAAAGACACCTGTGTTCTAGACATGCGGGGGTAGCAAAGTCTGGTCAAATGCGCAGGACTTAAGTCATCATGGTTTAGGCCAATGAAAGATATCCTGTCTCTTAGTGGGTTCGGGACAGAAAGTGTGAAAATACTTTTTGCGGAAAAGTTCAAATCTCCTCCCCCGCACTTTTTTTAATAACATTGTGAACAGAAGTTTTGTTTAAATTTACTTCCCCACTTATTTTTCTAATACTATGCCCCATTTTTCTTAATCTAACAATTTCTGAAACATCAATCACAGGTTTTCTAATATGTCTTGTCTTTTTTAGAATTTCAACACATTCATTTAGTTTTTTTAATTTCTCTTCATAAACCCTAAATCCCACATTATCGCCGAATCGGATAATATTTTCTTTATCTCTGTGAATATCGAAATACAAGTCTCTAGTGATTTGATCATCCCTATGATTAGCTTTCTTAGGTATTACACTACAATTTATATTGAAAGCATATAACATCATCCTAATTTGATTTAAAAATTTTCTTAAATTAGGCAATAATTCTTCAGACTTAGCAAGCTTCAGTCTTGGTTTATTAGAATGAGTTTTCTTTTCTATCTTAACGGTTGAAAGTTCATCTTCTAATAAACCTTGTAAAAACAGATGGCTGTTTCTCTTAGATTCAATAATCCAATTTGGCACTAAAAAATTGCTTTTTGTTTTATTCCCCATTGGAGCCCCTAAACAAAACAATGTTCTTCCAAGAAGAGTATCATTAACATTTAAGGTGTAAGCAATTCCTTTTGCTTTACTTACGAATATTTTAAATTTCTTAATATTAATGTTTAAACTAAAAGAAACTATTTTCTTTAATTTTTTAAGTTCTTTTTCTTGTCCAGAAAACTTTACTATAAAATTAGAGTCTAAATGTCCGTCGCCCATTACTTTTGCAACTAAGTAAGCAAACTCACTGGACAAGTTAGAATTATTAAATAATGGAAGCCATTTCCTATCTTCAAGAACTTTTATTTGGGAACAGGGCATTCTTTTCTTATAAGTGTTTAATATGTCATTCAGTTCCAAAATTATTTTTTGTTTATTCATGCTCCCCCAAGATCTTGTAATGAACAAAAATTATTTTAATTAATACATTTCTTACAGAACTAATCATTAATAAACTTTGTCCGCACCTGACCAGTGGGTTTTTTAAAGAGAAACACTTTAAAAACCCCTCAGAAAACTGTTTTATTTTTCTCGTGGGTTGTGGCTTTTAGAAATTACTTCTTCATCTCTCTCAACATTCGAATAACTTTATTGAAATCTTTCTGTAATTGCTGATTCTCTCGTTCAGCTTTTCGATTAATCGCATGATCATACTTAGCATCAATTCTATCTCTCTCAGCCTGTCTATTCTGAGCCATTAAAATTATTGGCGCTTGAATCGCCGCTAAACAAGATAAAACTAAATTTAAAAGAATAAACGGATATGGATCAAAAGGCTTTTTTAATAACACCCAACTATTCATTCCCATCCAAATAATTAAAAGTACAAAAAAAGTAATAATAAAAGTCCAACTACCACCAAAAGTAGCAATTTTATCGGCTGCTTTCTGCCCCATACTCAATTCTTGCCGAAATACAGGATGATGTTCATGTTTAGTAGGATGATGATGTCTAGAACTATCTCTTTTCTTCAACCTCTTTTTTGCCATAATCAAAATGAATATTTTATCATTTATATAATTTTTGTTGAATGAAGCTAAAAATAAACAGAATAATTTATAAGTAAAAAAATAATTATTAGAATATGGACACAGCTTTATTAGTAATTTTGATTGTAATGGGTAATTTAAGTTTGTACTGGTTATTTTTTGGTAAAAAGAAATTCGATCAAAAATTAGAGGCAAAAAATCATGGCAGATAGAACTATTGTTTTAGATCATTTAAAATTTAGTTATGAAGGACTATTCAATGCCACTGAACTTCATGCTATGATCTCAGAATTTTTTTATGGTAAAGGTTGGGACTGGCATGAAAAAATGAATGAAGAACTAATAACTCCTGAAGGAAAACAAATTAAAATTGTTTTTGAACCTTGGAAAAGCGTCAGTGATTATTATAAAATAAAAATTAGAATTAAATTTAATCTGGTTGATTTAAAAGATGTTGAAATTGAACACCAAAATGAAACATTAAAATTAAATCAAGGACTTATTAGAACAACTTTTGATGCTTATGTTTTTAATGACCGAAAAAACGTCTGGACAGAAAAACCATTTTACTGGTTCCTAACAGTTATTTTTGACAAATATATTTTCAATAAAAATTATAAAAAATTTGAACATTGGGTTAAACACGATGTTGATGAATTATTATACAAAATGAAATCATTCCTTAACACTTATAAGTATATTTACCAAACATAAACACACAAATATAATTAAAAAATGATAAACGAAGTAAACTATGAAAAGTTCCTGTTGATAAACAATCGACAATTAAGTTATAAAGGAATCTTCAAAGTAGAGGATATTTTCAGTACTATTAATAGAGCATTAGAAGAAAAAGATTATACTAAAAGAGAAAAAAAAAGTGAAGAAACAGTAACTGAAGCAGGTAGAAAAACATATGTTGAATTAAGACCATTTAGAATGATTACCAATTACTTAACATTAATGATAAAAATGAGAATTACTTTTGATAATGTTACTGAAGATCTCGTAGAACATAAATCTGAAAAAAGAATTTATCAGCAAGGAGATTTATTAATTGCTTTTGATGGCTGGGTTTTATCAAACTATCGAAATCGTTGGGGAATGAAACCATGGTTTTATTTTGTAAAAGGAATGATAAACAAATTCATTTACAAAAATCCATTAGAGGCAGAAACAGGTGGTAAACTGGCCCAAGACACAGCATATATATATGCTAAAATAAAAGGATTATTAAATTCTTATCAAGGAGAATCTGGAAAACCAGTCAAAGAAGAAGAAATTAGAAAACAGGTTAAGAAAGAATTAAAAGAAGAAATTAAGAAAGAAAAAAACGAATTAAAAAATAATTAAATTACTTTTCCTCTCAAATCCCAATCAGTAGTTTTCATGACATTAATTCTCAAGATTTGACCCAATTTGTAATTACCATTAATGATAACTGATTTGTAAGAACTATTTCTACCAATCCATTGATTTTCTTCTTTTCCTTTTTCATCAATGATAACTTCTCCTTCCCAATTCAACCAACGTTCATTTTGTAAACTTGAAATATTTTTACAAATGTCTGTAATGATCTTGGAACGATGTTTAATTACTTCTGTTGGTAAAGGTTTCAGTTCAGCTGCTTTTGTTTTCGGTCTTGGCCAATATTTAGAGATATTGACAACTTCGGGCGATAAATCTCTTAATAAATTAAGGGTATCCCAATGTTGTTCATCAGTCTCTCCTGGAAAACCAATAATAATGTCTGTTGCAATTGTCACTCGGAAAAAATTTTCTTTGATTTCTTTAACTAAAGAAATGAAATCTTTTACTTTATATTTTCTGTTCATTGCTTTTAACACTTCATCATTTCCTGCTTGAACAGGTAAATGAACAAACTTAAAAATCTTGTTAGACTTAAAGACTTCTAAAAACTCATCTTTAAAGTTAATCAAATGATTAGGATTCATCATTCCAATTCTGATTTTAAATTGTCCAGGCAGATTGATTAATACTTTTAATAATTTAGCCAAGTTCGTGTCAATATCAAATCCATAACAACCTGTATCTTGAGAAGTTAACCAGACCTCTTTAACATCATCTTTCAAAGAAAGAAGAACTTCATTTTTGATATCTTCAATAGAATAAGAAATCAAATTTCCTCTTGCCGCTTTTGTTTTACAAAAAGTACAAGCACCTAAACAACCTCGAGAAATAGGAATTATACTCACCACCGGATTTTTTCTTACCCGGGGTAAATTTAATGGAGGCATTTCTCCAGTTTCTAAAGCATGAATGATATTGTCATTTAACGCTTCTTCTACCACCTCCACAATATTATGAATTTGTTTGGTCCCGATCATAGAATATTCTTTCAAATTCATTCGACTAGTTTGCGGGATGCAACCCGCAATGATCACAATTTTGTAAGGGTGTTGTTTTTTAATTTCCTCTAACTTTTTATAAAAAGCGTTCTCTGTGGGAGTCTTTACAGTACAAGTATTAAGAATAATTACGTCTGCTTCTTCTATCTCATCAATTATTTGAAACTTAGCTTGTTCTAACAATCCTGCCATCTGCTCAGAATCAGCAAAATTATGGCTACAACCCGCAGTTTCAACGTAAATTTTTGTCATAAAATGGGCAGAGAAGATGTGATTTAAAAAGTTTTGCTTGTTTTAAAGAAATCAGAACCAGAAACATTTTAAACAAGAATGGGTTATTCATCCAAAATGGGAAATAAAATTGACTTACACATGCACACTACTGCTTCAGATGGTAAAGATAATCCAGAAACTATTGTCAACAAAGCTAAAGAATTAGGTTTAGAAATGATTTCTGTTACTGACCATGACAATATAAATTCTTTAGAAGCAACCGCAGAATTATGCAATAAAAAAAGAATTAAATTTGTTAATGGTGTTGAATTAAGTGTAATGTTTAATACTAAGTATTACAAAGAAGGTAAAAAACCATTTGAATTACATGTTTTAGGATATGGTTTTGATAAAAATAACCAAACATTTCATCATGAACTAAAGATGAATGAAGAATATAGATTGAAAAGAATTCTAAAAATGGTGGATAAAGTTAATGCTGTGTTAAAAGAAAATAACCAACCTTTAATTACTGAGGATGAAACTCAAGAAATGATTAGTAAAACTAAAGGTGCAATTGGAAGACCACATCTTGCCCAATTACTTGTTGACAAAAAAATTGTTAAAGATTTTAATGAAGCTTTCAATTTATATCTTGTAGAACTAAACGTTCCCAAAAGAATAATTACTTTAAAAGAAGGTTCAGAATTAATTAAAAATGCCGGAGGTAAAGTTGTACTTGCTCATCCTGGAACTGGAGGAAGCCATTCTTTATCAGACATTACTACAGACTTAAAAATTCAAGAAAAGATTATCAGTTCAATGTTAGATTATATCGATGGAATTGAATGTTATTATTGGGAACATAGCAAAGAAGAAACAGAATTTTATATTAACTTCGCTAAAAAAAATAATCTTATCATTACTGGCGGAACAGACCATCATGGTGGCGAAAGAGAACGAATCGGCCAATTAGAAATTGATGATAGTGTAATGAATCAGTTTAATTAAAACCCTAATCGTTCTAGAATAACATTCTTATCAAATGCTTCGAAGTCTTTATACTCTTGACCCATCCCTAAGAATAAAATTGGTTTTTTAATGGTATAAGCAATCGAAAGAGGCGCTCCGCCCTTCTCATCCACATCAGCTTTTGTTAAGATTGCTCCATCCATCTCTACAAGCTCATTAAACTTTCTTGCCTGCTCAATACAATCGTTTCCAGTAATAGATTCACCAATAAAGATTTTCAAATCGGGATTTGTAATACGGATAATCTTTTCCAGTTCTGCCATCAGATTAGTATTGCTATGTAATCTTCCCGCAGTATCAATTAAAACAACATCAACTTTATGTTTCTCTGCATATTTAACAGCATCAAAAGCTACTGCTGCTGCATCGCTTCCATAATCGTGTTTAATCATCTTCACTTCTAATTTATTTGCATGCTCTTCTAACTGTTGTATAGCCGCTGCTCTGAAGGTATCACAAGCTGCTAACACTACAGATAAATTATTCTCTTTAAAATAATTAGCAAGTTTAGCAATAGAAGTTGTTTTTCCTGAACCATTGATTCCAAAGAAAGCAATAATTAATGGTTTTTTATTTTTAGCTTTTTCTAAAATATCAATTTTATCAAAAGTAAGAATTTCATTTAAAGTCTTGCTTAATGTTTCTTCGATTTTTTTCGGAACATCTCTTGGAAGCGGTTTATCAACCAATTCTTCTTTAAGATCTTCTTTAATCTTTTCAATAACTTCTACAGAAACGTTACTTTCCAATAAAGCAATCTCTAATTCCCAGAATAATGTTTCGAACTTATCTGCAGAAATAGTTTTTGTAGTTAATGATTGTTTAACTTTGCCAAAGAAACCTGACTTTTCCGCAATAACTTCTTTTTCTTCAACCGGTTTTACTTCTTCAACTTGAGGTTCTTCAACTACCTCTTTCTTTTCTTCAATAACTTTTTCTTCTTCTTTAATAATTTCTTCTTTTTCTTCAATAACTTTTTCTTTTCTTTTAAATAATCCAAATAACTTTTTTTCTTTTACCGGTTCAATAACTTCTTCTTTCTCATCTTCAACAGCTTCATCAGCAACTTCTTCTAATAATTCTGCAGCTGTAGGTTGTCTTTCCGCTTCTTTAATTTTATCTTGCTCTTCTTGAGGTAACTCTTCAACTGCAAACTTATCTTTAGTTGCTTCAATTAATGATTCCGCAGATGGAATTTCTCTGTCATTAGACACTTCAGGTATTGGAACAAATTTTTCATCATCATCATCATCTTCTGATTCTTTATCTTCTTCAACTGATTCTTCTGTAGGAGTTTCTTCTTTATTAGTTTCTTCTTTATTAGTTTCTTCAATAAGTTTGTCTGCTCTTTCTAACTCCTCTTCAGAAATATCTTCTTCTTTTGGAAGAACCTCTTCTTTTTCTTCTACAGGTTCTTCTTTTTCCTCTTTTGATACTTCTTCTTTTGATTCTTTAGTTTCTTTAATTTCTTCTAAATCTGGTTCAAATCTATTTTGACCAACAACAAATTTAGTTGGAACTTCTTCTTCTTTTTCTTCTTCTTTAAATTCTTCTTGAGGTTCTTCAAAAATTTCTTGATTAGTTTCTTCAATAAGTTTGTCTGCTCTTTCTAATTCTTCTTCAGAAATATCATCTTCTTCTTCAACAACTTCTGCTTTTTCTTCTTCTGGTTTAACTTCTTCTTTAGATTCTTCAGAAACTTCTTCAGTAACTTTTTCTTCCGGCCCTTCAACTACTTCATCAACTTTAGTCTCAACAGCTTCCTCTTCAGCTTTCTTAGAAAAAACACTCAATGCACCTTTCAGTTTATCTTTAAGTTTACCAAACATCTACTTTGCCTCTTCTTCAACTTCTTGATATAATTGCATTGCTTGTAAACTCATATCTTGCATCATACTATCTGCTTCCATCATTCTCTTACTTACATCTTTTTTCTGATCTTCTAATAATTTAACAACTTCCGGAATTGATTTCTCTACAGTTGTATCTGAACCCACATTAACAACCAATTTCTGATTATCTTTCAAAACACCTTTAAAGAAAATCCCATCAGCAATTGGAGCAAGAAGTTCATTATCAACTTTCGTTTCAGATAACTCTTTAACTGCATTGATAGAAATATCTAGCTCAGCATTTTGTTGATTTAATAATTCTAAATGTTGTGAAATCTGTTCTAACTGCTGTTGCATCGCCTGAAACTGCATGTACTTCTGTTGAATCTCTTCTTCATTTACCATTTTATAATCTTTTCAATAAGTCATCTAAAAACTTACTATAAGCTTCAATTGTTGAAAGAAATGGCAAATCATTTGACTCAGTTCTAGAAACAGAACTAAGGAAAGGAGAGTTTACAATCAATACTTTTTCTCCTTCTTCTTTGATATTACTTATTTCTTTTTCTACTAAAGCTTTCAAAACAGTCCGATCTTCATTTGTTAATGTCATAGAATAACTAATTGTACCTTTCTTTTATAATATTTTTGGAAAGTTTTTTGGATACTTAAAAAACACACTTCTTAGTTAAATTCTGTATAATTGAATCCATATATACACTCATAACTCGAAAAATATAAAAAAGGATAAATACTTGAACAAAATTATGGTTTATAAACATCACCAAGCAAGTTACTCTTTAGGAGAAAAGGAATTATCCCCTGAAGAAAGAATTGTTGTTTCTACAAGGCACGGACCAGAAGAACCAAGCAGAATCGCTGACCACTTAGGATTAGACTCAGATCAACCAAAAAAAATTATTGACCATCGCATCTGGATGGATGGAGAATATTTACCAACTTTTACAACTAAAAGATGTTTAACAAGTAATGATTTTGAAAGATACTTAGGAAATTATAAAAATTCTGATGGAAGTTTAAAATGGGGAGAAGGTCTTAAAGGAAGAACAGTTTACATTGCCCATACTTTCAGTAATCAATTTGACATTCAAGCATCAGATAAAATGACCGAGTTTATTGCTTGGACAGCAAAATATAACGGTGCAGAGAATGTTGTTTTACTTGCTTACACACTTGCCCATAGTTGCCAAGAACGTGGCGTTCATCACCCTCATCCAAGGATGGAAAAGCCTGGAGCAAAAGAAAAATTTGATGGTCAAGCACCATTATCACAATTACAATTAATGCAATATGCTACAGCTGGCATTGATAAAATAATTACACTTCATAACCATTGTCCAAATGAAACTCAAGCCCTTTGTCAAGGAGTTAATGAAGAGTTAGAATTAATGACTAGAAGATCAAAAGAAATAAATTCAACTTTAAGATATCATCTTGATTTTCATGATGTTGATTTATCTCCAGTAGTTGGTTTACTAGTTTCTGATTATGGTGAAAAAAATCTAGAATTTGATCTTTCAGATAATGGTAAAAACATTTTATTTATGGGCCCTGATGTTAATGCGGGAGAATTTGTTAAAAGAGTAAGAGAACATTCTGGTTTAACTAATTCTGCTTTTGCAAAAATGGATAAAGTAAGAGGACTTGATGGAAGTAATGTTGACACTTTAGTTCTTAAAGATTCTTATAACTTAAATGAAACAGATGGAATTGAAGGTAAAGACATAATTATTCTGGATGATGTAATTAGAAGCGGCGGAACAATGAGAATCAATACTGAAGCTTTAATGGGAATGAAAGTTGAAGGGATTGTTAGAGATCCAAAAATTAAAGGCACTCCAAATAAAGTAGTGGTTTATGCTACTAGAACAAATTTTGCTGGTGGTTCAATAGATGTTTTATCCTCTCCTGCAATTGATGATTTGATAATAACTAATGCAGACCCAAGAGGACCTAAAAAAATGGGTACTTTAAGACATAAAAGTCAAAAGATATGGGTGAATTTTATTATGGCCGAAGCAGCTAAAGCCGTTGAACGTGGAAAAACTCCAAATAGCATTCTAACACCAGATTATATCAAAGAAAACAACTTACTTAAAGTTGATATCCCACATGGGCATGATAGATTAAGACGCCACAAGAATAAGAAGAAAGGTATAATTTAAGTAACTTTTTTAAACTACTTCTAAAAATAGACATTATGCTTACAGAACAACAAAAAGAACGCTTGTATAAACAACAATACAGATTAGTTGGAAATCACTCCGCTGTAAAAGTTTGTTTCTGGACAAAAGAATGTGTCAGAGAAAAGAATAAAGTTTGCTACAAAGAACATTTCTATGACATCCATTGTGGCAATTGTTTAGAAATGTCTCCTGCCATTACTTGTAACCAAAGATGTTTACATTGCTGGCGAGACACTTCTGTCTTTTCAAAAGATTGGCAAGGAGAAGCAGATGACCCAAAAGAAATTATTCAAGGTTGTATTGAAGCCAGAAAAAAATTAATGATTGGTTTCAAAGGAAATGAGAATGTTGACTTAGTTAAATTTGAAAATTATTTAATACCTGATCACGCTGCAATTAGTTTAACCGGCGAACCTTGCTTGTATCCAAAACTTCATTTATTAATTGATTCGTTCTTTGATGATTTTAATTTCCGCACAGTTTTCTTGGTTACCAATGGAACTATGCCAGAGATGTTAAAGAAGTTTGGAACTGAAAGCAAACACTTCCCTACAAATCTTTACATGTCTTTAGAAGCATTTGATTTAGATTCATATCAAAAGTTCAATAACCCTGTAGATCCAGAAACCTGGAATAACATCCAAGAAAGTATGAAATATCTTTCCACCATCAAAGACAACACTAAAACAATTCTGCGAATTACTGCTGTTAAAAAATTCAATATGGAGAAAGCAAAAGAGTTTGTAAAATTTATTGAATTAATGCAACCAACCCATATTGAAGTTAAGGGATATGGCTTCTTGGGATATTCAAGAAAGAGAATGCAAGAAGAGAACGTTCCCGAATGGAATGAAGTAATTGACTTCTCAAAAGAGTTAGCAAAATTAACCAATTATAAAATCACAGAAAAACATGAACCAAGTACCGTTGTACAATTAACAAAACATTAAAATAACCAGTCCCTTTTCTAACTAAAATGGCTTATAAACCAGAAGATAGACACGCCTTGTACTTTGAAGCAATCCTTCAACTTAGAGATGTTGAGAAAGAAGTAATTGATTTCGTTGAAGATGAAATTGAAAGAGTTAAATTAACAGTAGCAAAAACTGTGCCATTCAAAAATGGAATTGATTATTATTTATCAAGTAATTCTTTAACTAGGGCTTTAGGAAAAAGATTAAAAGAACGTTTTGGTGGAGACACAAAAGTAACCTCAAGTTTATGGGGCGTAAAAAAAGATCGAGAAGTTTATCGAGTAACTGTTTTATTTCGAGGAGTTCCTTTCAAAAAAAATGATATAGTAATCTATGAAGGAGACGAATATAAAATAATTTCTTTAAGAAAAGATATTTTTATACAAGAAGTTAAAACCGGAAAGAAAGCTCATGTAAGATACAATGATATGAACTGGATTAAGAAAAAAGAAGATTGATCACTTCATCCCTAAACTTCTTTTCAAGCGAGAAAGTTTCATTTCCATTGCTTCCTCTCCAACTTTTACAAAATCTTCTACTTGATTAAGATCTGCCCAACCTAACCCTTTAAAGGAAGGTATTACTTTAACATCTACTTTAGCTTGCCTCATTTTCTCTTTAGCTAAATTACTAATTAATACATCAAGAGTTTCGTTCATTACTTTTACTATTGGAAACATTTCTTTACCAGCAACCATTTTCAAAACTTTAGCTGGATAAAGTAATTTATCAAAAATCCAATGTAATACTTTCTGAATAAACTTTGGCCACCTTGTTGGGATTAAATAATTCTTTATGTTAAGCAATTCTTGAAATATAAACATCTCTTTTACACCTGCTAAAAAATTTTCTTCTTTTGCTACTGGCCCTTCAACTTTTTTCCTTCCGCTTGAAAACAAATCAACTGCAATCACTACATCTGCTCCCATCTCTTTAACTACTTCAAAAGGCGTAGGATCTATCACCCCACCATCAATATAATTACATTTTCCAATTTTTACAGGTGCAAATATTCCAGGTATAGAAATTGATGCCCTAATTGCTCTTGAAACACTTCCCTCAGAAAAAATAGCTTTTTCATGATGAGTCATATTGTAGGCAACTATGTTTAATGGAATACTCAAATCAGAAAACTTTTTATTATTAACAAGACGTTTAATTTTATTCTCAACCAAATCTCCTTCAATAAAACCGGCTTTTGGAATTTTAAAATCAATAATTTTCTTCCATTTAGTTGATTTAGCTATTTCTTCAATTTCTTTAGGAGTATGATCAGCGGAATATAATGCCCCAATTACTGCCCCCATTGAAGTTCCCGCAATATAATCTGGATAAATCTTATGTTTGTGTAAAACTTTTAGAACACCAATGTGAGATAAACCTCTCGCAGAACCGCCACCTAAAGCCAATCCTAACTTTTTCCCTCTTTTTATTTTTCTCTTTTTAATTTTAGTCTCCTCTTTTTTGTTAATTAATGTTTCCACCTATAAAATTGTTTTGGTTTTTGTTCTTTTCTAAAACATAAAACTTAATAAACTATCTTAATTCTCATTCATAACATGAAAAGAGTGGTAATATGTACATTGATATTAGTTATTCTAATAACTCTAGCTTCAACCACAGTTCTAGCAGTAAACACAGCCCCTTACCACATGAAACTTCTTGCAGTGCAAGAAAATGGTGAAACTTATACCGGTAGTGATGCAGATTTATTCTTAGAATTAAAAGCAGGTTCTGGTAGAGTTTTCTTAGACACATTCCCATTAACAAAAATGGACACCCAAATAAGTACCAGATTCGCTAAAGAAATCGCCTGTAAACATTTCAAACTAGATTGTAACAACTATGATTTCATTTTTACAATTAAAGCCAGATCAAACATTATTGGTGGACCAAGTGCAGGAGCAGCAATAGCCGCTTTAACCACCATTGCTATTCTAGATTTAGATTATAATAAAGACATTACTATTACCGGAACAATCAATTCTGGCGGAATTATTGGACCAGTGGGAGGAGTCAAAGAAAAGTTGGAAGCGGCAGCAAATGTCAATCTTAAAAAAGTTCTTATTGCTAAAGGAACCAGTCAACAAGAAACATTTGATAAAGAGCTTAACCAAACAAAAAAAATTAACTTAATTGAATTTGGAAAAAAAGATTTAAAATTAGATGTTGAAGAAGTAATTGATTTGGATACCGTTTTATTCCATCTTACTGGCATAAACCTCAACAACAATAAAGTTAAAGTTAGTGAAGATACAGAATATAAAGAGATCATGCTTTCATTACAAAATATTCTTTGTGGTAGAACAGAAAAAATTGAAGAAGAGATTTCCCAAGACAATGTTATTTTTAACCAAAACTTGTCTAAAGAGATTCATTCCAGAAAAGAGAAAGCAATCAATGCTTCAAATAAAGGAGATTACTATTCCGCTGCCAGTTTCTGTTTTGGCAATAATATTTTTATCAAAAATAATTATTATCAAGAAAAAATTCTTACTAAAGCAAAATTGATTAATCTTTTTAATATTCTAGAAAAAAAAACTAATTCTTTAGAAAAGAAATTAGGAGAACAAGAAATCAAAACTATCTCTGATTTGCAAACTTTAATGGTTGTTAAAGAAAGGTTAAGTGATGTCAAAGATCAAATCAAAAAGTTTGATGCAGAACGAGGTCAATTAGTTTTAGCTGATATGTATTATCTGCTAGCTTATGGCGAAGAAAGATATTTTTCAGCTTTATCATGGATGCAATTTTTTTCAATGGAAGGAAAAAAGTTTAAAGTTGATAAAGACACATTAAGAGATTCCTGCCTGCAAAAAATTTCAGAAGCAGAAGAACGCCATCAATACGCCAGTTTGTTTATTGGCCAATTTAATGTTCTTAATATCATTGATAAAATTGAATCTGCAAAAGAAGCCCAAATTAAAGGAGAATTCGAATTATGTTTAATCAAAGCCGCCCAAGCAAAAGCAGAAGCTAATGCTATTCTTAGTTCAATGGGTTTAAGTGATGATAATATTGATGAATTTATTGAAAGTAAAATTACTGCAGTAGAAAAAGTTATTTCTGATAATTCTGCAGAAGGAATATTTCCAATTCTGGGTTACTCATATTACCAATATGCCAATACTCTGAAAAAATCAGAAAAATATATGGTGATGATTTACTTAGAGTATGCATTAGAAATGAGTGAGTTAAGTATCTATTTTCCAGCTGAAGATGAACTTCTGAGAAAAGCAAATGGTACATTTCAATTGAAAAGAGACTATCTTTTAATTTTAGTAGGTTTCTTAATTGGAGTATTGGTAACGATGATTATTTTTATCATTGAAAGAGGCTGGTTTAGAAGAATGCCGAAATTGAATTTTATTAGGAAAAAATAGTAATAAATTCATTTCATACACAAAGCTCCCTCTTTAATCCAGGAATAAGCCACAGTTCCATCTTGAAAAACAACTAATTGTCTAACAAAATCTTTTCTAGGATTATGTTTAGTAACGTAATCAGTAATTCTTAAAATGTTTCCTTTATAATCAAAAACACCTCCACCCCAAGCATGACCATGACACATCTTTGCATTTCGATGTAACCACATTTTGATTCCCAATAAACCAAGTCGGGAAGGAGTATCTTCAGTTCTAGTTCCATCGGGATTACCAACTGGCCAAGATGTGATATTATCAATTCTTTTATCAATAAGACCTTTTACTGCGGCTTCATAAGTTTTAGAATCATCAACCCCATTTTTTCTAAGTAATAATGTTGCTCTTACACCCAAACCATGTTTTTCAATATTATCAACTATTTTTTCCAAAGCAGGATAGCTTTCAACTCCATAAATGGCAGCCTGTTCTTTCTCATCTACTGCATGAACTGACACCGCAATATTATTTAATCCTAACTCTTTCCAAGTATCTAAATATTTATTACAAAAAATTGAATCACCAAAAAGAATTCCATTAGTAAAAAGATTTACATTAGGAAAATATGCACCTTGCTGTTCACATTTTTGGTATATTTCTAAAGCTTTTGTTAAAGCATCAGGATCACAAGTAGGCTCTCCACTAGAAGTTAGAGATAAAGACCATCCACCATAACGAGCAGATAATTTTATTGCTGCTTCAAAGTTTTTATTATAAAGTTCACTTTCTCTTGCTTCTGGTCTTAAGTACTCTCCAGCACAGAAATCACATTTTGCATTACAAGCACCATTTCCAACCAAAGCAGAAACACTATAAATTTTCTCAATACAAACCATCCTAGAGATAGTTCCACTATAAAGTTTAAAAGTATTATTGTTATTGAGTATGAAGATTATACATTAAGAAACAAAGTAAGAATAAACCCCTGGCAAACCTCCGGAGAGGTTTGCTCGGGGAAAAAGAGGTGATAGATGTTTACTACTTGAGAATAGGCATTCATATTTAAAGGTTTCGGTTATTTTAGTATTTTCGAGTAGTGAATAAGTAATTTGTTTTCCATAAGACTTAAAAAGCAAAATGGTGCAAAAATCAACCCTAGTCAAAGTTAAAGAAGCAAAAACTTTAATAAACTAATACTACTTTCTATATTTTAAACAAAATTACAAGAGGTACATAAAATGAAGAAGATAATTTTTGGATTAATATTTTTACTGCTAATCAACTCTGTTTTTGCTACAGAAATGGATTTAGATGCTTTAAACAAAGAACTAGTTGGAAAAACTATTCCAGCACCATTAGATAAACTATTTGGCGATGAACAAGTTAATATCCACTTTAATTTAGAAAATGGAGAAAAACTAACTTTAGGATTAACAACAAAAGATGGTAAATTCAACACTTTAACAGTAGGAGAATTAAAAGAAGCTTCATTAAATGTTTACTCTTCTGAAAGTACTGTAAAAAGAATTGAATCTGCAAAAGACCCTAGTAAAGCATTAAAAGAAGCATTTCAGAAAAAAGAAATCACTTACAAAGCAGTTGGATTTTTTAATAAAATTAAATTTTCTGTCCTCTCTATGATTATTAAAGTGAGTGGTGGTTTTTCTGAAGAAGAACAACAAGAAGTTGCTCAGACTGAGAAAACTCAAGAAAAAGAAGAAACTGAAACTGATGATGATCAAGAAACAGAAGAAACTGAAACAGATGAAGATGAAACTGAAAATACTAAAGCTGAATTAGAAGCTGATGAAGAAGATGATGAAGAAGTTGTCGAAGAACCAACTGGTCCAAAAACCCACATTGTAAAATTAATTAATGGTGGTTTTGAAATGGATTCTATTACAATTAAAGTTGGAGACACAGTAGAATGGCATAATGAACATACTACTGGCGCAAAAAAAGCAATGGTTGTTGGCGCACAAAAATGTGCTAAAATTAAAAGTGGATTTTACATGCCAGGAGAACTTTATAGTTGGACTTTTGATGAAGCTGAAACGTGTGTAATCGTTGATGCTATATACGCAACACAAACTATGAAAATTATAATTGAGTAATAAATAATATGTCTGCTTTGCCAAATGAGGCACATTTTAGAGCGTAGCGAACAAAATCTAAGGTGCCGTGCAAGCTGACATATTACATATTATTAAGAAATCATAAAAAAGAGGAGATAGATGTTGAAAATCGGATTATTTGAGTTAGAACCCTGGGAAGAAAAAGTAATTAAAACAGCTTTCCCTAAAGATAAACTCTTCTTTTCTAAAAAGAAATTAACTTTGCAATCTGCTAAGAAACATCACAACCTAGAAGCAATGGCTGTGTTTGTTCATTCTGAAATCAATAAAGAGATTCTTAAAAAATTACCAAAATTAAAATACATCACCACTATGAGCACAGGTTTTGATCATATTGATGTGGCAGCATGTAAAGAAAGAAAAGTTTCTGTTTCTAACGTTCCAGTATACGGAGAAAATACTGTGGCTGAACATGCTTTCGCATTAATCCTCGCTTTGAGCAGAAAAATTGTTGATTGTGTTGAAAGAACAAAAAGGGGAAGTTTTGAATTAAAGGGTTTAAGAGGATTCGATTTAAAAAATAAAACTATCGGGATTATTGGAGGTGGTAATATTGGCCAACATGTTATCCGGATGGCTAAAGGTTTCGAAATGAAAGTTTTAGTTTTTGATCTGAACAAAGATAAGAATCTAGCAAAAAAAATGGGTTTCCAATATACAAGCATGGATAAACTACTCAAAGAATCTGACGTTGTATCTTTACATGTTCCTTACAATAAACACACCCATCATTTAATCAATAAAAATAAATTATCTTTAATGAAAAAAAATGCAATTCTAATTAACACTTCTCGTGGTGGAATAATTGATACAGATGCTTTAGTAACCGCTTTAAAAAGAAAGAAAATTGCAGGAGCAGGATTAGATGTCTTAGAAGAAGAATGTGAAATGATTGAAGACATCCAATTATTAAAAAAAGAATTTGTCAAGAAATGTGATTTAAAAATAATTGTTGAAAACCACATTCTATTAGATATGCCCAATGTAATCATCACACCACACAACGCTTTCAATACTAATGAAGCTTTAATGCGAATTTTAGAAACCACTGTTAAAAATATTAGGGGATATAAAAGTGGAAGAAAAATTAATTTAGTTAAGTGATATCATTATTGACAATAACTTTCTTGAATTATTCCTCTCTTTAAATTATTTATTTTCTTCTCTAAATCTAAACCCTCTTTTGGTTTTAAGTTAGCAGGGATTGCATTAAGATTTTCTAAAGCCTCTTCTAACTGTTGATTAACCAACAAATCATTCTTCATCGTACAATCAAACTCAGCCCAAGAATAAAGATCTTCTGCACAATTATAAAGTTCTGCCGGAGAAAGAATTTGACTTTCTTCCGGAGATTGAGTTAAGTTTCCTAAACAAACTCTTAACGGACCAAGCATTGGATGAGTTAAATCTTTGTAATCTTGTTTATAATGAGCGCAACTAGTTACAAATACCGCTGTTAACAAAGAAACGTAAGTTCTGAGTCCCATTTCAATTAAGAAGAAAAAGAAGTTAATAAATTTTATCCAACTGAATAATAGAAACCCACAAATAATATATAATCCAAAATTATCAAACATTTTATGATTAAAAAATTATCTTTAATTTTCGGCAGTAAAACCAAAGCAGAAGAAATGGTTTATTTGGTAAGTGATGCCAAATATGTTGTTAGACAAGGCTTCTATTTAGAAGAATTACCTAAAATAGAAAAGTTTTGTAAAGATAATAAGATCCATTTTGTAAAATCAAGATTTAGAGTTCTTCTTGCTGATGAAAATTCTTATTCCAACAAAGGAGTCAGAATCCCTGAATCAGACAAACGTCCAGGAATGTATTTTTGCTACTTTTCAAAAGATGAACAGAAAGCTTGGTTAGCATCGTATTATGAACTGATGAATAACGATAAAGACCTAGGACTATTGTTGGGCTATCCAAAATGTTGTGTGGATTTCTTCTGTAAAAGATTCAGCCCAAACAACCCTAACTTGCAACTAGATTCAACAAATATGTTTACCAATCTAACTAAAAGAAATGAAGATGCAGTTCTGATCTCCCATTTCCCTTGTAGTTCTGAATGTGAAGAAAGTATCTTTATGGGTAGAAAACATCTTGATATTATCAAAAGTGTTGACAAAGATCGAACTGAAGAATTAATCAATAATTTAAAGAGAAACTAATTAATAAAAAATTAATTTAAAGAAAAACTAGTTAAATCTAACTTGACTGAATCTTACGCTTACGTTTGGCCTTTTTCATCTTCTTTCGTTGCCACTTCCAACGCATTTGACCTTTCTTTTTCCAACGTCTTGAACTTCTTTTCATCTTTTGAGTTAGGATAAGAAGGGATTTATAAAGGTTTCTGTTAAGTTTGAACCAGTTACTTTTATAAACCAAAAAACATTCCTTAAACTAAAAGAGGTTGATAGACAATGATTATAACTAGTTTGGGAAATTCTAAAGATATTGCTAAGAAGTTGGCCAAAAAACTAAAATGCAAATATTCAGAAACTACTGTTTCTTCCTTCCCTGACGGCGATTTATACTTAAAATTTAATACTAATCTGAAAAAGAAAAAGTTAGTAATTGTGCAATCATTTCAACCCCATTCTGATATGTCTCTTTTCGATATTATTTTCGCTGCTAATACCGCTAAAGAATTAGGAGCAAAGAAAGTTATTCTAGTTGCCCCCTATTTAGCTTATATGCGACAAGATAAAAGATTCAATACTGGAGAATGCATCTCCAGTAGAATTATGGCTAAACTGCTAAATGAATCCGTTGACAAACTGATCACTATTGATCCCCATATTCACAGATATAAATCTTTGAAAGATATTTTTACCATCCCTACAAAAATGTTAACTGCCAATCTTTTAATTGCAGATTACATTCAAAAAAAATTCAAGAATGAAATTATAATTGGCCCAGATGGAGAATCTTATCAATGGGCAGAATGTATTGCTAAACATATCCATGTCGATGCCACCGTTCTTAAAAAAACAAGATTCTCTTCAAGACACGTTCATGTTAAAATGATTAATCCCATTCCTATTAAAGACAAAAATGTAATTATTGTTGATGACATTATTTCTACTGGCCATACTATCGCGGAAGCTGCTAAACAAGCCCGAAAAATGGGTGCAAAATCTGTTTCTGCGATTGGAGTGCATGGTTTATTTGTTGAGAATGGGATGGAGAAATTGAAGAAAGCTGGCGTGAATAAGATCATTACTACTAATTGTATTGAACACCCTACAAATAAGATTGATATTACTCCTTTGTTGTTAGCAGAGTTAAAAAAGGAAAAGAAATAGTCTAGTTCCTATAATTTTATAAAAAAATACAATTCTAATAGAAATTAATGGCTAAAAAGATTAATGCAGAGATATTAACAGTAATGTTTATAGATATAGTTAGTTATACCAAAACGACAACTGATTTGGATCGAGAAAACTTTAACAAATTACATGATGTTTTTGACAATCTCTGCCTTTCAACATTTGCTGAACATTCCGGTAAAGTAATCAAAAAAATAGGTGATGCTTTCTTAGTTACATTTAAATCAGCAACTACTGCTGTTCTTTGCGGTAAAAAATTACAAGAAGAGTTCTGGACATACAATAAAGGAAGAAAATTAAAAGACCCGTTAAAAATAAGAGTAGCAATTCATACAGGAGAAGTTTTGCATCGAAACGGAGATATCTATGGAGATACTGTTAATACTACCTCTAGAATTGAAAGTATTACTAAACCTGGCGATGTTGTTTTTAGCGAACCGGTTTATACAGCAATGAATAAAAATGAATTCTCTTATCTTCATTTAGGATTAAAGAAATTTAAAGGTTTGAAAAGACCGTTAAGAATTTTTAGGGTTCTAACAAAAAAAGATGAAGTTCTAAGAAGAAAAAAGAAAATCAAAAAATTCTGGAAGAAAATTAAAGGAGTAATCTTTTTGTTAGTTCTATTATTAGCGATATATTTTGCGTATAAGTATTATTCAGGACTTTATTTCTAAAGAACAAAATATAAAATTACCGGCAAGATCAAACAGCCCATCAAATGATTCTTTCCAATGCCCCATGAAGAAGCAAGTATTCCAATCGCGGTTGCTGTAATCAATATTGTCAAACCAATAAAACCATCAAAGAAGAATGTCAATAAAGTAATAAAACCAATAATGCTCCAGACAATATAGTTGTAATTAATTCTTACAATATATTTAGAAAATACTTTAGATAAATTTATGGCTAAAATTGCTGCAATCCCACCAACAACTAAAGCCACTCCTAAAAATAAAAACACTTCTTGTAAAGCAATCTCTCCAAGCAATTTATTCACAGTAAGAATCGCTCCATTTCTCGCTTTGTGAAGAATGTATGCAGTCCCAATCGAAATCAAAAAGTTTGCGGTATTAATCCCCCCCACTAAAGCCAGAAAACCCTCATCCCCAATATCACCAACAATATTTGTAGCTACAATCGCTGCTTGCGAAGATCCAAATCCTGGCAAAAAAGCAGCAATAAATCCTACACCAGAAGCCGCAGTTACTGCTTTAACGGTATTCTTCTTAGAAATTGTTAATGGTTTAGATAAATCCTGTTCAGGAATCTTAGAATTCTGTAATAAACTCATTAATAAAATCGAGAAACCAAACAATCCAGACAGTAACGGAAACAATGGTTGTTTCAAATGATGAATACTAAAAACAATCAATCCTAAACAACCAGCCATCAAAAATAAAATTAAACTTTTTAATCTCTTTCCTTTTTCTTTCCCAATCATAAAAATCATAATTAACGCTAAAAAATAACCAATACCCCATTTTACTAATGGATAAATTGTTTCCATGCTTTTGATAAAAATTGGAAATAATAATATTCCTAACAATAAACATCCTAAAGAACCAATTACAGTGTAAACAATGGCATTATGTCCTTCTCCCCTGTGTAACAATCGATGTCCAGGAAGAACGTTCAAAGCCTGTGCTTCATCTGGCGCACCAAGATAAATACTAGGGAGAGAATCTAAGAACGTATGTGTTAACGCTAAACTAATGATATAAACTCCTACTACAACCGGTGAAGTTATCGCCAACAATATCGGAGAAAGTGATAAAACAATTAGAGAAATTAAGTTTACATGAATCCCTGGAATCAAGCCAGTAACAACTCCTGACAAAATCCCAATGATCATCGCCAGAATGGTTTCTAGAAACATAAGTGTCTGAGAAGTAAAATAGTTTATATTGATTTATATCATGCTTTAAAGCCAATATAATATATCCATGCCAACCTACAAACAACAATCTTTATATACCCCATTTATTTTACTATTATAAGAGATGATAGATATTGGTGGAGACATATTCTTGCAACTAGGTGTAGTTACAATAATCGCTGCTCTATTTGCGTTCCTTTTCAGATTAATCAAACAACCCCAAATTCTTGCTTATGTTATTGTTGGAGTTCTTATTACTCCGGTTTTACAATTAGTTACCGATCTTACTATCATTGAATCTATGTCAACAATTGGAATTGCTTTCTTATTATTCATTGTCGGAATGGAAATGGATTTAAGAAAATTAAAAAGTGTTGCCTTAGTTTCTAGTTTAGGTGGAGCAATCCAAATTATCATTATTTTTATTTTCGGTTATTTGATTTCTATTGCCCTCGGCTTCTTAAGTTTAGAAGCAGCTTATATTGGTTTAATCATCGCTTTTTCTTCAACAATGATTGTGATGAAATTACTTTCAGATAAGAGAGAGTTAAACACTTTACACGGCAGAATTGTTGTTGGTATTTTATTGTTACAAGACATTATTGCCATCTTTGCTTTATCTATCTTAACTACAATTAATGATGTGTCTTTAGTTCTTGTGGGTACAGCAGTATTAAAATTCTTATCACTCTTTGCCCTTGCTTTTCTTGCCGGAAAATTTGTTTTCCCTTATGTATTTAAGTTTGCTGCTAGAAATCAAGAATTATTATTAATCAGTTCTTTAGCAGTTTGTTTTACTTTCTCTTTAGCATTTCATTATCTGGGATTTTCTATTGCCATTGGGGCTTTTGTTGCTGGAATCGCTTTAGGTAACGTTGATTATAGTTATGAAATTATCGGAAAAATAAAAACTTTGAGGGACTTTTTCTCTTTGCTATTTTTTGTTTCTTTAGGGATGACTTTATCTGTAGGAGTAATTACCCAAATGTGGCTAGAACTTATTGTTCTAACTTTAACCGTAATTATTCTCAAACCATTTATGATTATGTTAATTTGTTCATTATTCAAATACACAAAAAAACCATCATTCTTATCCTCGTTAGCTTTGGCACAAGTAGGAGAATTCTCATTGATCTTAGCCGCAGAAGGATTAATCTTAGGACACATTTCTCAAGAATTATTTTCATTAACAGTAATAATTACTTTATTTTCCATCACTTTAACCTCTTATCTAATCAAATACGATCATTTGATTTACAAAATAATGGAAAAACCTTTGAAAATGTTTGACATTTTCACAACAGAAGGTTTAGAATATTTACCTAGTGAAGTTAAACCAAAAATCATTCTTTGTGGCCATAATAGAATTGGTTACAGTATTTTACAAAAAATGAAAAAAGTTAAGAAAAAGGTTCTTGTCGTTGATTACAATCCCGAAATTATCACTATGATGGTTAAAGAAGGGTATCATTGTGTTTATGGAAATGTTACTGATGAAGAAATCATCCATAAAATGAATTTACGACATATAAAAATTCTTATTTCCACAGTTCCAGAGGTACAAGATAATTTATTATTAATCAGAAAAACTCGTGCTGTTAATTCTAAAGCAAAAATATTTGTCACTGCTAATGAAATTGATGAAGCTTTAAGATTGTATAAAGCTGGTGCAGACTATGTTATCCTACCCCATTTCTTAGGTGGAGAACATGTTGGTGATATTATTAGTAAACACAGAAAAAGAAAAATTGATTTGAAAGAACATAAAACAGACCATATCAGACACTTAGAACAAAGAAAAGATATTGGCCACGAACATCCTAAACAAAGTTAATTTGTTATATAAGTTATTTCTCTAATTACAAAATACAATCACAAATTAATAAACTAAATTAAAAAATAAGAAAAAAACAAATAAAAATCTAAAGACTTGCTTTAGCTTTCTCCATTAAAGGCAAAACAGCTTCTACTTCTTCTTTAGTCATTCTACCTAACTTTGTAAAAGAAAACTCTCCAGCAGCGTTTTTATTCTCTCTAGTAACCTGTAATTTAGGTGTACCTTCGTTGTAAGCAAAAACGGCAACAGTAACTCTACTTCTTTCAAATTCTGCTGATTCTGAAAATAATTCTTTATCTAAACTTTTATCAAATCCTGGCATTTTTATTTCCCCCTATATTAAAGTATATAATCACCACTAATATTTATTATATTATAAACTTATTATATTAAAAACTTTTCGGCTAATTTTAAGATTTCTTATATAATCTCGAAAGAAATCCATTACCAGCATCTGGTGTAGGTTTCCCTAATTCAATTTTTAATCTACAAATTGGCCTATTAATTCCTTCGTCATCAGGAACATAATTATTACCAGAAGCACAATGACAATCATACTCGAACTCTTTAGGACAATAAGGATGTTTTCCACTTAATTTAGAAAACTTTGCTTTTCCTTTCATACAATCATCAATAGTCTTTACCATAACCAACAAAAATCAAATTCTATTTAAAAATCTTATGAAAAAACATATAGAATATATGTCTAAACATCTAAATTAACAACGTCTTGAGCATGTTTCTCAATAAACGCTCTTCTTGGCTCTACTTCGTCACCCATTAAAACAGTAAACATCAAATCTGCAGCAACTGCGTCTTCTATGTTAATTTGTTTCAGTACTCTTACTGTTGGATCCATAGTAGTGTCCCATAACTGTTTAGGGTTCATTTCTCCTAACCCTTTGTAACGTTGAACACCCACATTTTCACCCATCTCCACAGAGATTTTATTTTTCTCTGGTTCACTATAAACATAAACTACTTGTTTACCTCTCTGCAAACGATATAAAGGAGGCATAGCAACAAAAATATGACCATTTTCAATCAATGGTTTCATATGCCGATAAAAAAATGTTAATAATAAAGTCATGATGTGTGAACCATCAACATCTGCATCAGTCATAATAATTACTTTGTTGTATCTTAATTTCTCAAGATTGAATTCATCCCCAACACCAGTTCCAAGAGCGGTGATCATGGCAATAATTTCTTTATTTTCCATAATTTTGTGTAACCTCGCTTTTTCTACATTGATAATTTTTCCACGTAATGGTAAAATAGCTTGAAATTCTCGATTCCGACCTTGCTTAGCTGAACCACCTGCAGAATCTCCCTCAACAATATATACTTCACACTTTTCAGGATCTTTGTTAGAACAATCAGCTAATTTTCCGGGCAAACCAGCACCATCTAAAGCACCTTTTCTTCGAGTTAACTCTTTAGCTTTCCTAGCCGCCTCTCTTGCCCGAGCAGCATCTAAACTTTTTTCAATAATAGTTCTTACTGCTTGTGGATGTTCACCAAAATAAATATTCAATTCATCACTAACAATAGAACTTACAATCCCAAAAACTTCACTATTACCTAACTTAGTTTTTGTTTGTCCCTCAAATTGTGGTTCCATTACTTTAACAGAAATTACTGCAGTTAAACCTTCTTTAACATCTTCACCAGTAAGTTTTGTATCTGCTTTAGTTTTCATTTCTTTCAAAGAATTATTAAGAACCCTTGTTAATGCAGCTTTAAATCCAGAAAGATGTGTCCCACCTTCAATAGTATTAATATTATTTACAAAAGAAAAAATATTTTCTTGATAACTTGAATTGTAACGTAAAGAAATTTCCACATGGACATCATTCTTTTCTTTTTCAAAATAAATAACTTCATGTAAAGGATTTTTATTCTGATCAACATAACTAACAAACTCTTTTATCCCACCTTCATATTTGAAAAGGTCTTGTTTATCTTTTTCACGTTCATCAATTAAAGTAATACTAATTCCTTTATTCAAAAAAGCTAATTCTCTTAATCTTTTAGCTAAAATCTCATAATGAAATGTTGGTTCAGGAAATATTTCTGAATCAGGTAAAAAGTGAACCATTGTTCCTCGTTCATTAGTATCACCAATAACTTTCAGTTCTCCTAAAGGTTTACCACGAGAATATTTCTGATAATGAATTTTTCCTTCTCTTTTAACTTGTACTTCTAATTCAATGGAAAGTGCGTTTACTACTGATAACCCTACACCATGTAATCCACCTGAAACTTTGTAAGTGGATTTATCAAATTTTCCGCCAGCATGAAGTTTAGTTAATGCTACTTGTACTGCTGGAACTTTAAACTGTGGATGTTCTGCTACTGGAATTCCTCTTCCATTATCCATTACAGTTACTGAATTACCATTATGAATTATAATGGTTATATTATCACAATGACCAGCAAGAGCTTCATCAATAGAATTGTCTACAATCTCATAAACTAAATGATGTAATCCTCTTACAGAAGTATCTCCTATATACATCCCCGGACGTTTTCTAACCGCTTCTAAACCTTCTAATACTTGAATCTGAGCAGCCCCATAATCTGATTTAGGTGCATCTTCTACAGAAGGTTGTTCCCCAGGAGCTTTCTCTTCAGAAGCTTGTTCCTCGGAAACTTCAGCCTCAGTAGCTTGTTCTTCGTTTACTGGTTCATTAACTTGTTCCTCAGTAGCTTGTTCTACAGATTCATTCTGTTCTTCTTCTTGAAGAGGTTTTTCCTCTAGATTTTCAGGCTGATTTTCTTCCATTTTTACGTTAAAATATAAGCTTTCCTAACACCAATTTGTAGACGATAAAACTATAGAATTTAGAGGACTCACAGGTTTATAAAGGTTTCTGTTAAGAAACAGAAAATTAAGTCAACACTTAATTTTTGTTCAGAAAATTTTTAATTTTCTTGAACCCAAAAAATCATTTCTGATTTTTGCTTGATATCGGTTTTTAAGTACTAAACTTCATCAGTTCGCCAATGCGGTTTAACTTCTATATCAGAAGATTCATCTTTTCTTAAGAAACCTTCCCAAGCAATCATCGCTCCTTGGTCGCCAGCAAGATCCATTGGCACTTTGAAAAATTTAGCCCCTCTCTCTTGACACATAATATTTAACATTTCACAGAAGCGTTTATTGGCCCCTACACCGCCAACTAACAACAACTCTTGCTTATCAGTGTGAGCCATTGCTCTCTCCACAACTTCTGTTAACATTGCAAAACAAGTTTCCTGTACAGAAAAACAAAGATCTTTCTCAGACACTCCTTTCCCTAATAATTGTTCAACTTTCGTCAATATTCCAGAAAAAGAAACATCCATTCCTTTAACAGTGTAAGGCAATTTTACAAACTTCCCAGACTTAGCAAGTTCTTCAATCTTTGCTCCGGCAGGAAATCCTAATCCTAACACTCGACCAAATTTGTCTAACATATTTCCTAATCCAATGTCTAAAGTTTCTCCAATAACTCGATATTTCCCGTTCTCATAAACAATAATCTGTGTATTCACCCCAGAAACATAAAGATAACAAGGACTATCAAGTTTATTCCAAACTTTCCCAATAGAAAGATGAGCAGCACAATGATTAACGCCAACTAATTTCTTATCGTTATCTTCAGCCCATTTTCTTGCCAGGTGATAACCTGCCCATAATGCCGGATCTAATCCCGGACCAGCAGAATAAGCAATAAATTTAATATCGTTCCAACTAACACTAGCCTCTTTCAGAGCCTGTTTTAAGACCTTCTCAGCCACTTTATTGTGATGTTCAGCAATCTCATGCGGAATCATCCCCACGTCTTTAGAAGTGTAACTATCTACAGCATTCGCTAATACTTCGCCTTTATCTGTAACTATTCCTACTCCAAAGGTATGTGCAGTTGATTCAACTCCTAATATGATCATAGAATAGTTAATTTAGGGACATATTTAAAAGATTTTCTTCAAGAAACGTTACGTATTTCATATCTACCTTATTATACTTAATTTTCTTATTATAAAAACAATTATTTGCCAACTTTAAAATGAGAAGTCCAAAATAAAAGAATTAATAAATACTAAACTTATCATTAACATATGGATAAAAAACCAAATGTTATTTATCATGGAAGTTCAAAGAAAATAATTGGTGAAACAATAAATCCATCACAAGGTGATGATTCTGATGAAAGACCAGATAATAAATTATTTGGAGTTTACGCTGCAGATCGTAAAGATTTTGCAATTGTGATGGGAATTTTTTCTTGTAAAGATGTAATAGGAGGAAGTATTGACGGATTTACAAAAAATACTATCGATGCAAAAATTTACGGAAAACTACCAAAACAAAAATATATTTATTTATACACTCTTCCATCTAAAACATTTAATCCAAGTAAAATAATTAAGCATCAATTTGTTTCTAAAGTTCCGGTAAAACCAATTAAGACTGAAAGAATCCTCATTTCTGATTATCTTCATCTATTAAAAAGAGCAACTAAAGAAGAAACAAAAGCATGGGTAAAAAAATATATTAAATAAGTTTCTATTTAAATTATTCGGGCAACAACAACTCCTACAAATAATTAATTAAAAAAAGAATTAAAATCTATTTACTTGAAGCAGCTTGTCTTTCAGTATCTTTCTTCTTAGCTACTGCGTTACTTCTTGCAGAACATTGATAAGCAGCAATAATCTCTTCTGCTAAAGAATCTTCAATTTTCTTTTTCTTGTTAAAACACTTAACGTAAGCACCCTGAGCCATATAACGAAGAACAATATCAATTCTTCTTTGTGGAGCTACATCAACAGCTTTTGGATAACGAGCACCACCATATTCAATTGCAATAACTTCTTCACGAGGAGCAGCATTTTCAATCGCTTTCACTAAGATAGCAAGTGGATTTTGTTTAAGTTGCATTTCACATTTAGCTAAGGCTTTCTCAACAACTTTCAGAACTTTATTTTTCTTACCAGTATTATGACCAGAACTCATAAAATGTTTCTTACCTTTATGGCCAGAACTCATTAATTTTGAAGCTAATCGTTCAACAATAAATGTATTTGATTTGTGGAATCTTGCTCCTGCATATCTTGCACCACTTTTAGGCATTATTCTTGGATCTAAAGTAATGTATTTGCTTAGTCCAATATCTTCAACTTTAATGCCCTCGGCACTCCATCGATTAAAAAATTTTATTTCAGTCATTTTAACGTCTAGCTTTCTCCAGTTTACCACCTAATAAAGCATTTAAACTTTGATCATTAACTTTTAATACTTGCCATCTCACACCAGGAATATCTCCTTTTGCTCGACCCATTTTACCACCAATACACTCAACAATAACTTCATCGTGTTCATTAATTAATTTTTGTGCACCATCACCAGGCATAAAAGCAGTAACTTGTTTACCATTCTTTACTAATTGTACACGGCAACATTTTCTCATTGCAGAATTTGGCTGTTTAGCTTCTACTTGAATTTTTTCTAAAACAATTGCTTTCGCTTGAGAAGATCCAGCTAACGGATCAGATTTCTTTTTAAGAATCGACCTTCTAGCTAACTTGTAAGTCTTTCTTCTTTTCTGCAACTTCTTTGCAGCTCCTAATCCTCGGGATTTATTTGCCATCTTTTACTCTAAAATAGAGGGGGTTTTATAAAGGTTTTGGAAAGCTTTTTTGTAGCCTCTAAAACACAATAATTTGCCTTCTCAAACAACCTTTACCTCAACATTAAAAAACCTTTTCATAACTTTATTAATAAAAACTAAATTTGATCTGTCTCGTCCAATAATCTGGCCTTTAATTTTTTTACTATTATCTTTAATTAAAACTTCTTCACCTTCTAAAACAATTTCTTCAACTTTAAGAGGATAAATAAGGTTACGTGCAAAACTCACTGGATCATTTCTAAACTCAATAATCTTAATTTTTTTACCAAATTCTTGTTGGACTCTTTTAATGTTTACCCCGCCTTTACCAATAGCTTTACCTAATTCTCCAATACCAACAATAAAATAAATGGTATCATCGTCTTTAAAACAATATTTAACTCTTGCTCGGGTAATTCTTTCCATAATAGAAGATAAACCAAAAGTTTCTTGATCAAGTTTTACCCTTGCCAATTTTAATCTCCCGAGATGCCTAAAACAGAAATAAAAAAGTTTTTCTTACAAATCACTCCCAATTCTTCATTACTTTGAGGCAATTCAATAATTTTAACATCAGTTAAACTAGCAAGATGTTTAATATCTTCTTTAATTTTATTTTCACAATTAGCTGCAAGAAAGATAGTGCTTAAATTTTTAGCTTTCAGTAATTTCATTACTCTTTCTTTACCAATGATTGCTTTGTTTTCATCAACTTTAGATTTTAAAAGTTTAATTTCTTCAGTAATTTCTTTCTTTTTTGCCATTCTTATCCACCTTAATATTATTTCATCTTTGTAATTAATCCAGGTAATCCAGTACCTATTGGAACTGGCTGATTAATCATAACATTTTCAACTACAGAAGTCAAGTTATCAACTTCACCTTCTAAAGCAGCATTAAACAAATGTTTTAAAGGCGTTTCAAATGATGCCCTAGCTAACACCGAAGCTTTCTCACTAACTACTCCATAACGAGTAACACCTTTCACGGTTCCATTTGCAACCATTAAATCAGCAACTAACATCACATGTCGAATATTAACATTAAGACCTTGAGATTCAACAACTTTGTAAACTTCGTCGATAATTCCTTGTCTTGCTGCTTCAATCCCTAACACTTTATAAATTTCATGAATATCATTACTAATTGTTCTAGTGGAATCAACTTCACTTAACGCTAATACATCTTTCAAGTTTGATCCTGCAGTTAAAACAACATATTCTTCTCCTCTTTTAACTGGTAAAACTTGTACTAACCCTTTAATTCCTTTAATTTTAACGTCTTTAATCTTTTCTTTAAGAGTATAAAGGTCTTTAATTTCATCTTGTTTACCTTTAAGACCAAATACAATCAATTCATCTTTAATTGCAATAGTAAAAGCTTTAACTTTTGGTTTAATAATTTTATGAATATCTTTAATATCAAGATCATTATCTTTTAATAATTCATCATTAAGTTTAATTGTTAAAGTCTGCTCAAAAATATTTAGATTATATTCGCTAACAAACTCTTCAAACTTTGTTTCTTTAATTGTTGCTGCAAATTTTCTAAGTTTTTCAACATCTGTACTATAAGGTTTGTTTAAGTAAATTTCCATCATTGGCGTTTTGATTGCTTTTCTAGCGTCAAAAACTTCAATAATTCTTGGCAAACCAGTTGTAACTTGTACTTCAGCAACCCCAGCCAAGTGGAAAGTGTTCAAAGTCATCTGTGTACCAGGCTCACCAATACTTTCTGCAGCCACTAAACCAACACATTCACCAGGATGAACTTTAGCATTATTATAAGCAATTAAACATTTATCTAAAACTCCCTGTAACTTTTCTTTATTTATTGTTGCAGGAACATTTTCTCTAACTTCATCCAATACAGAAAGAGGAAGCCTATCAGCATAACTGTTTAACAATTTTTCTTGATCAGCTTTCATTTTTATTTTCCTCCCCCAATTACATTGTGAATTATTCCTGTAACATCAATAACACCATTTTTAGTTTTAGATACATCTAAACAATCTTCTCCATAAGAAAACTGAATAATTTTACCACTAGCATCTCTAACAGTGTCATCATAATCTACTTTAAGATCCTGCATAGCATTAGAAAGTCTTCTATAAAGATATCCTGATTTTGGTGTTCTTAATGCAGTATCCATTAATGCGTCCCTACCAGTCATTGCTCCAAAGAAAAATTCAGAAGGAGTTAATCCACTCTTAAAATTATTCTTTACAAAACCTCTTGCTTTAGGACTAAGATCATTTTTTGAAAAGTAAGATAAAGTTCTACCAGTAAATCCATGATCAATTCTTTTACCACGTAAAGCCTGTTGACCAACAATTGCAGTCATCTGAGCAATATTCAAAGGATTACCCCTTGCTCCACATCTTACTAAAGTTGTAGCGGCACTATTTTGTACCTGTTTCATTGCTATATCTCCAGCTTTATTTCTGGCTCGATTTAAAGCTCCAAGAACACTTACCTCTAAAGTTTCCGCTAAAGTTCTTCCTGGAAGAGGTTCAAGTTTTCCTGAATGATAATCATCAATGATACTATTAGCTTCATCTTCAGATTTTTTAATAATATTTTTAATTTCATTTTTAGTTTCTAAGGGTAAATCCATATCTCCGATACCAATTGAAAAACCTCTTCTTGCTAAAACTGCAATTCCTAATTTAGAAATTTTTCCTAATAAGTCAGAAGTATAAGCAGGACCATACGCTTCATAAATATTTCTTAACATTAATCCGCTCTCTTGTCCTAAATTAGCTTTATCCATATAACCAGACTTTAATTGACCATTAACAATCTTAACTTCATTACCACTTTTATCTTTACCAATGTAACTAAAATCTTCTGGTAAAAGTATTGAAAATACTTCTTTACCATCAATTTTTTCTTTATTAGGAAGCCTAGAAAAATTATTAACCCCACAATTATACAATAAGTCTATTGCTTCTGAACGTTTTAACACTAATTCTTTAGTAAGCAAATAATTTCCAGTAATTGCATCTTGAATACAACCCACAACACTTAAACCATAACGTGGACTAATAATTTGTGTATCAACCAACATTAAAATTCTAGCTTCAGCTCTCGCCTCTTCATTTTGTGGAATGTGTAAATTCATCTCATCACCATCAAAATCTGCGTTATAAGGATTACAAACTGCCGGATTTAAACGGAAAGTTTTTCCAGGTAAAACTTTAACTAAATGACACATCATACTCATTCTGTGCAAACTTGGTTGTCTGTTAAATAAAGCAATATCGCCATCAATTAAATGTCTTTCCACCATATAACCTTCTTCTAATTCCTCAAGAATCTCTTCTTGAGTTTCAACAGTAATACTTTTCCTTTTTCCGTCAGGTTTAATGATATAATTTGCTCCAGGATATTTCTTAGGACCATTCTGAACAAATCTTTTAAGATATTCTAAATTCCAAACAGTTACTCTTTCTGGAACAGTTAAATTCATTGACATACTTTGAGGGACACCAACTTCATTAAGATCAATAAAAGGATCCGGACTGATAACTGTCCTCGCAGAAAAGTCTGTTCTTTTACCAGCAAGGTTATGTCTTAATCTTCCTTCTTTACTTTTAATCCTTGATGCTAATGTTTTCAGAACTTGACCTCCACGATGTCTTGCAGGTGGTAACTGTGACACTTCATTATCAAAGAAAGTAGTCACGTGATACTGTAAAAGATCCCATAAATCTTCAATGATAACTTCAGGCGCACCAGCATTAATATTCTCAAATAATCTTTGATTAATTCTAACAATATCCCCTAACTTGTGAGTCAAATCATCCTCACTTCTTTCACCAGATTCAAGAGTAATACTTGGCCGCATTGTCACTGGAGGTATTTGTAATACTGTCAAAATCATCCATTCAGGTCGGAAAGATTTGCTATAACCAAAAATTGCTAAATCTTCTTCTTGAATTTTTTCTAATCTTGCTCTAACTTCAATAGGACTTAAACGAATTTCGTTTTCATAATAATTGTAAGGTTTGTCAAGTTTAATTTTTTCTTGTTTCTTATCACAATGAGGACATTTCTCTTTTAATTTATACTTACCAACAACTTCTTTAATCTTTCTTCGTCTTGCTTCAAAGCCTTCCTCTTCGCCAATTTTTTCAAAAACGCCAAGATAACGCTTAATATTATTTTCAGGAATTATTACTCTAGCACAATACTTACAAGTAGACTTTAATAAATCTAATATTTGCCTCACAAACTTAATGTGAACAGTTGGTCTTGCCAGTTCAATATAACCAAAATGTCCAGGACATTCTTTTAATTTCTGACCACAAGTTTTACATCTCAATCCAGGATCAATAACTCCTAAACGAATATCCATTAAACCACCATCTACAGAATAACCTTCTCTGTCATAAAGTTCAGGAGTAACTATCTTAGCAGCAGCTAAGTCCATGATTTGTTTAGGTGAAAATACTCCAAAGTCGATATGGTAAATTTTTTTGTATACTTGCCTATCCATTTTTTTCCTCAGTTATGATTTATAATCATTCAATATTTGTTTTTCAAATTAATTTTTGGATAAATACATAAACTTCTAATCTCATCCAATAATAATTTGAAAGCGTAACTCATTTCAACGTAATTTATTTCAATGTCTTCTCCACACATTAAACAATACTTTCTATTTTTGTACTGATCCTCAACCGCTACTAACCCACACTTTTCACAAACAGGAAGGTTAATTTTATCGGAATCAAATCTTTCTTTTAATAATAATGAAGCACCATGAGCAATAAAAACGTCTTTCTCCATCTCTCCTAATCGCAGTCCACCTTCTTTAGCTTTACCTTCTGTTGGTTGCCTAGTTAATAACTGGATAGGTCCTCTTGCTCGAGATTGCATTTTATTAGCAACTAAATGTCGCAAACGAAGATAATACATGTTTCCAACATAAATTTTTGCTAACATTTGTTTACCGGTTCTTCCATCATAAAACACTTCTGTTCCATCACTTCTAAAACCAAGATCTAATAATTCTGAACGAATATTTTCTTCAGATTCAGCGTCAAATAAAGTGCCATCAACAAGTCTTCCTGCTAAAGCACCAACTTTACCACCTACTAACTCTAATAAATGTGAAATGGTCATCCTTGAAGATATTCCGTGCGGAGTGAAAATTAAATCAGGAACAATACCAGAAGATGAAAATGGAATGTCAGCAGATTTAACTAAAATACCAGTAACTCCTTTTTGTCCGTGCCTACTAGTAAACTTATCTCCAATCTCAGGGATACGTTCTTCTCTTAATCTAACTTGAACTAATCTATTACCCTCTTCATTTTCAGTAATAAATACAAAATCTGCAACTCCTCTTTCTCCATGCTTTAATGAAACAGAACTTTCTCTTCTAATTGCTGCAGAAAGGTTATATTCATCTAAACTACTTAAAAATCTTGGTGGAGAAGTTCTTCCAATAACAACATCTCCTTCAGCAACTTTTGCTTCAGGATAAATAATTCCGTCACCTTCTAAGAAACGATAATCTTGTTCACTTCTATAACCTTTAACATCTTTATCAGGAATAGAAACTTCATCAACTAACCCACCAGAATATCTTAATTCTTCTGCTTTAACTGGTCGGAAATAAGTACTTCTTGCTAATCCTCTATCAACTGAACCTTTATTTAAAATAACTCCATCTTCCATGTTATATCCATCATAACACATTATTGCCACAATCATGTTCTGGCCAGAAGGATGTTCATTATAATTAGTTACATCATGAAGTTTAGTTTTTACAATTGGAAATTGTGAATAATGTAATATATTAGCGTCCATGTCCATTCTAATATGATAATTTGCAGCATAAAAACCTAAAGCTTGTTTCTGATTCTTACTACCAATGATTAAACGAGAAGATTGATTAAAATTTCCAAAAGGCACTAAAGCAGTTGCAATTCCACTAATTGAACCAGGAGTGATTTCTAAATGAGTATGTTCTGGAGTTAATTCATCTTCAATATAAGCAACTAAAGCGTTTTCTTCCTCAGCAGCGTCAAGATACTCAACAACTCCCTGCCGGATTAAATCTGCCCAAGTAATTTCTCCGTCTTCTAACTGTTTAAGATGTTTTTCAGTTAATAATGATCGGCCCTCTTTAACAATAATTAAAGGTCTCCTAGCTCTACCTTCATCACACATAATTTTAACTTCGTTAGCTTTTTCATCATAATAAATATTTGTTTCTTCTGGTAAAGAACCTTTTCGCCTCATATCTTTAACATTATCAACGAAGTGAGTAATATCTTCAACTGTTCCTACAAAATTTGAATTTATATAAACGTCTGCCATTTTAGATTATTAAACCCCTTTCAGGTCTAGTTCTTTTATGATATCTAGTACCTCTGTTTCATTTACACCCTGAGATACAGAACATAACATGGCAAGATTTTTTCTTAAACCAATATTTGTTCCTTCAGGTGTTTCAATTGGACATAATCTTCCGATATGAGTACAATGTAAAGCCCGAGCATCAAAATTCTCCTGGCTTGAAGATAAAGGGCTAACTACTTTTTGAAGATGTGAAATCATTGCTAAAAAATTAGAACGATCCATTCTTTGAGAAACACCTTGTCTTCCACCAACCCATTCACCGGTAGCCATGGCAGAATATAACCGAGAAGTTAAGAGCTTATCTCTAATAATTACCCTAATAGAAGGTAATTTTCCACGCTTAATAATTCTCTGGAAATTGTAAAGAATGTCCCCTACAAGAATTTTAAAGTTTACTCTAAATAAATCAATCATCAAATCTCCACTAAGACGTAACCTTTTATTCATATAATGATCTTTATCATCAGAATTTCTAGCACCACTACGAACATCAATAAACTTTTTCAACATTTTACCAAGATTTTTAGCTTTTACCATTCTGCTTCCAGATTCCATATCAATGTTAGGCAAAAGATATTTATCTAAAATCTCTCTAGTTCGTTCAATTCTAATTTCTTTTGCTTGTGCAATACCAATCCGTTTAGAAATATAATCAATTGCATCTTCTTGAGTTTTAATGTCTACAAACTCAAACAAATTTAAGATTACTTCTTCATAATTTTTTTCCCCAGAAACAGCTTTCATGATTTCTTCATCTTTAACCAATCCAAGAGCTTTTAATACAATAACAATAGGCATGTTCTTTACCCGAGTAAAAGACATATAATAGATTCCATCTTTTTTCCTTTCAAAGTTGTGAGGAATTTTATAAGAACCTTTAGCAGCAAAAAATCTTCCAGTAATATCTTTACCAGGAGGGCTTTCTACTACAAAATTATTACCAGCAAGATCTTCAACATTTACAATAACTCTTTCAGTACCATTAATTATAAAGTATCCACCAGGGTCAGTTGGATCTTCACCACGCTTGATCAAATCTTCTCTGCTTAAACCATGAAGATGACAATATTTGCTTCTTAACATAATTGGCATTTTACCAATTTCTGCAACAAAACTTTCTCTTTGAACATCATTAATATAAGTGCTAACTTCTAAATAAATAGGAGCATAATAAGAAATTTTTCTTAATCTCGCTTCAGTAGGAAATATTGGCCTTTTACTTCCGTCAGCTTCAGTAATCTCTGGCTTACCAACAGTAATTCTACCAAATCTAATTTTAAACTTTTCAATATTATGAGGGATAATTGCTGGTTCTGCTTCTTTATTTTCTTCAACTACTACTTGTAACCCTTTTTCTAAAAAATTATTGAACGACTGAATATTGCTGTCAACAAACTTTTTCTCTTCAAAATATTTCTTTATTAATATAGATTTATCCATTTAAGTTTGCCTCCACTAGCCATCAATAACTGCTCTATAGTATACTGAAGTACCTGCAGTTTCACTTTTACGTTCAATTTTAATTATGTCACCAGCTTTAGGTTTAAGTGTAATAATTGCTGCATCATCAATTAGAATTTTTGGTAAAGACTTAACATCAATCTTATAATCATCTAAAAATTTCTTTCTCTCAGCATCGGTTAACTTACTATGCTTAGGGATTAATTGATGTTTATTAACGTCAAGAGCCATTTTATTTTTTTATTTATTTTGTTTTTTTTGATTATGAGCGGGCCGGAAGATACTAGAAAATCAAAGATTTTCTGGACCTTCCTTATTATTATGAGCGGGCCGGAAGGGATTTGAACCCTCGACCGCCTGATGTCTGTTGCCAAAACGGCAGTAAAAGTCAGGCGCTCTTCCAAGCTAAGCTACCGGCCCATTTGTCATTCCTTAAGTTAAGGAAAACGCCCTGGCCGGGACTTTCAGTGATCATGATAATCTCATCAACCATCTTTGAACCCGGGTCGTTGCCTCGACAGGGCAACATGCTGGGCCGAGCTACACTACCAGGGCATTTCTATATAGCTCTTTCTACGAAAAATTTTACATTATTCCCTGTAGAAAGATATTCGGCCATGTGGAATCATAATTAAACGGGGGATTTATAAAGCTTTTGGTAAAATTAAGCAAAAAGTAGATAATCCAACATATATTTTAGAAATATCAACAAACAATAAAAAATGTTTGGGAAGAGTAAGAACCTCTCTCTTCCCAAATTAGTCCCCTCACCCGGATTCGAACCGGGGATCTCTCGGTCACGGCTGATCGTTTTTCATTTCTAGTCGTTAGGACAAAATCAAACGATTTCTACAGCCGAATGTTCTAGCCACTAAACTATGAAGGGTTCATCTACTAAAAATTTTTAGATTTCAAACAAAAATCTAAAAATTTTGGCATATACCAATCAATTAGATTTAACACCTAATTCATCTTAGTATATTCTGAATTTTAGGCCTGTTTATTAACTTTTTGCTTGCAAAAGTATTATATAGAAGAAAAAAATAGTTTTCTATGGTTATTATAAAAAGAGGTAAGCAAAAAAAGACAAGAAAATCTTTTTTTTTATCTTTTTTGTAATCGTTATTACAAAAAGAGGTGATAGTCATGGCTAAAAAAAGAGTAGTAAAAACTGAGAGTAAATATAATAGAAAAAATTTGATTGGCAGTTGGTCATTTTTAATAGGGATATTCTTCGCAATCGTTTTAGGATTAGGATTTACAGGAGCATATCAAACAGAGATTCTCTGGGCAGTATTCTTGTTAGGAATTGTTGTTGGATTACTTAACATTGCCGTGGAAGAGATTGGTGGATTCTTAACCAGTGGAACAGTATTAGTATTAGTTTCTTTTTTAGGAATACAAGTAGGAACATTCAACACAGTTGCTCCATCAATTACTAATATGTTAACTGGAATATTAACATTATTTGTACCCGCAACAATTATCGTAGCATTAAAAGCAGTTTTTGCTTATGCCTACAAATAATTTATTTTTTCTCTTTTCTTTTCTTTAGAACTAAAATATGCGAGAGCTGGGACTTGAACCCAGGTCACAGCGTTGGCAACGCCGTATACTAACCACTATACTACTCCCGCAACGAACTATTAAAAAAACAACTTCTTTATTAAAATTGTGGTTAAAAAAACACAAAATAAAAAGGTGGCCCCGCCGGGACTTTCAATTTCTCTCTCGCGAAAGAACTCTTTGAACCCGGGACCACTGCTTGTCCTTAAGTACTTTGTCTGAAATGTACCCATATAAGAGCAGCACTCCACCAGACTAAGCTACGGGGCCACGTTCTTGAAGATATCTTACTTTATTTAAAAGGTTTTCTTCTAATAATAAATATAAATGTTTTCTACCACCATAATAAATATAAACCACCATAACACTAATTACCCCATGAAATACGCTCATTTAGCAGATTTGCATCTCGGCTCCTGGCGAGATGATAAGATGCGAGAAATCTCTACAAAAGCTTTCCTCATTGCAATGGACCATTGTATCAAGAACGAAGTTGATTTCATTTTATTCGCTGGAGATTTATTCAACACTTCTCTTCCGAATCTCGATACTCTAAAAATAGTCACCAAAAAACTTAAAGAATTACAAGACAATAATATTCCTGTTTATGCCATTGCGGGCTCACATGATTATTCACCTACCGGAAAAACTATGATCGACGTTTTAGAAAATGCCGGTCTGCTCATCAACGTCTGTAAAGGTGAAGTAATAGATAGTAAACTTCGTTTAAAATTCACAGAAGACAAAAAAACAGGAGCAAAAATTACTGGCATTTTAGGAAAAAAAGGATTGTTAGACAAGATTTATTATCAAAACCTAGAATTAGAAAATTTGGAACAAGAATCAGGTTATAAAATTTTCATGTTCCATACAACCATCTCAGAATTAAAACCTAAACATTTAGAAAAATTAGAATCTCAACCACTTTCATTTCTTCCCAAAAATTTCAATTATTATGCGGGTGGACATATCCATCACCCTACTAGGTTAGAAGAAAAAAATTATGGAACGTTCATTTACCCAGGAGCTTTATTCCCAAATAACTTTCAGGAGTTAGAAAAATATAGTAAAGGCAGTTATTCTTTAATCACAGTGGAAAACGAACAACAAACAGTTGAACTAATCCCTTTAGAAGTAATCAAACATCAATCTTTAATTTTTAATTGTGTACATAAAACTCCAGAGGTTGTATCTTTTGAAATAATTAACCATTTTAATAATCTTGATTTAACCAACTCTTTAATCACTATCAGATTGAAAGGATCTTTAGATAAAGGTAAAGTTTCCGACATTAACTTTAAAGAAATCTTTAAACAACTTTACAGCCAGGGTGCTTATTTCGTAATGAAGAACACTTCTCAACTATCCTCGGAAGAATTTGAAGAAATTAAAATTTCAAATTCTAATCCTGAAAATGTTGAAGAAGAAATTATTCAAGAACATTTGCAACAGATTAAACTTTTCGATAAAGAAACTGAATTACATCTCACAAAATCTTTACTTAATTCTTTAAACACAGTTAAAAATGAAGGGGAAACAGTTACTGACTTTCAAAACAAAATCAAAGAAGAAATCAGTAAATTGTTAAACTTTTAAAAATTGAATAAATAACATTTATAAAACCAAAACTCTTCCTAATAAAAAAGAGGCAAAATATGAAACGTTTTATCCTGGCAACATTTCCAATAAAAAATAAAACAGTATTCTTAAGAGTAGATTATAATGTCCCCATAAAAGACGGAATAGTTTTAGACAATCATAAAATAATTAATTCTTTACCAACAATAAACTTTCTTCTAAGTAATAACTGTAAAATAATTTTAGCAACACATCTTGGAAAACCCAGAGGAAATGTTGTCCCAGAATTAAAAGTTAATCCTCTTGCTAAAGAATTAAGTATACTAATAAAAAAAAAAGTTGTCAAACTAGATGATTGTATTGGTGAAGAAATAAAAGAAAAAATAGAAACAAGTAAAGCAAAAATATTTATGTTAGAAAATCTCCGTTTCTATAAAGATGAAGAACAAAATAGTCCCGCCTTTGCCCATTCTTTGGCAGACCTCGCCAATGTTTATGTGAATGATGCTTTTGCTGTTTGTCATCGTCAACATGCTTCTGTAGAAGCAATTACCCATTTCCTTCCTAGCATACCAGGATTATCACTAGAAAAAGAGATATTTTTTCTTAAGAAAGCAATTGTGCCAAAGAAACCTGCAGTTTGGATTATGGGTGGTGCAAAACTAAACAAAATAGATCTAATCAAACAAGCACTAAAAAAAGCTGATAATATTTTAATAGGGGGAGCACTATGTTTTGCTTTTATGAAAGCTAAAGGAATCAAAGTAGGAATGTCAAAAGTAGATTCCAATTCAGTCATAATTGCTAAAAAAGTTCTCCGAAAATGGTCTGCAGACAAAATCGTTCTACCAATAGATTTTATAGTCACAGAAAAATTGTCACCTTCTGCAAAACCAATAATTGTCCGTTATAACAAAATACGTCCTCAACAAACCGCTTTAGATATTGGGCCACAAACAATCGCTTTATTTAAAAACAAATTAGCCAAAACAAAAACCATTATTTGGAACGGACCTCTTGGCTATTTTGAATGGGCAAAGTTCGCACAGGGAACTAAAGAAATTGGCAGATTTTTAGGAAAATTAAAAGCAATCAAGATTGCTGGTGGCGGAGAAACTGCTGAAGCAATGCACAAATTTCATTTAGCCCATAATTTCACTCATCTCTCTACTGGTGGAGGAGCAGCTTTAACTTTCTTAGCTAAACAAAAAATGCCCGGAATTGATGCTCTAGAAAATAATTATAAAAAATTCAAAGTTTAATTTCAATATCTTTGTCTAAAGCAAGTTTAACTAAATTTTGAAAAAGATCAATCTCTCTATTCATTAACGCTTGTAAATCTTTCATCTCATCTTCAGCTTCAAGCATTTCAGTCTTAATTTTTTCTTCCTGTTTAGAAAAATGTTCTAACCGATACTTAGCTTCGTCCATCTTTAATGAAATATCTTTGGTGATAATTGGAGCAAGATGTAAACTTTTAATTTCTTCAGTAATTTTTTTATATTTTAATTGTAATGATTGTAACTGGTCTTTTTCAACAATTAATGCCAAAATATCATCTTTTTGTTGTAATAATAAACTTACTTTTCCCTCTTCAATTGCCTGTTTAAGGTTCTTTAACAAACTAAAGATAACTAATCCCTCATCTTCATAAAAAGTAACTGTAGAATTATTCAAATAATCTTTAATTAATTTATTTCCGGGATTAAGATCTGAAAATTGTCTTAAAGCAGGTTTTATTTTTGTAAAAAATAAAAATATTAAATCATCAAGTTCCTCAATCTTTTTCTGTAAAATCTTTTTCCTTTCTTCAGTTTTAATTATTTTAGAAAACTGCGGATCTTTATTCAAAGATAACAATTCACTTTCTTTTTCTTCTTTAGTTTCTTCAATAGTTTTCAAACGACTAATCTTATTATTCATCTCTTCCTGTAATCCAAATAGCTTATCTTTTGTTTCTTCGATCATAAGAGATTTCCTTTGTAAATTTTCCATCTTGGTATAACCACTTCTAAGAACTTTTTTCTCAAAGTCTTCTTTTTGATTAATCAAACTTAATAACTCTTTAAGTAAAGGATTAATTGCAAGACCTTTCTCTTCTTTAGATAAAATAAATGAATAATTATAAGAAAATGAACTACTTTCAATAGATTTCTGTAAGTCTTCCATATGACTTTCAAATTCTGTGTTTTGTTCAAAAATACTTTTAATAGTCGGTTTATCAGAAAATGATAACAATTCTAAGAATTTCCTAGTGTTTCTAAATATAGTAGAAATATCTTCAGTTTTATAACTTAATCCTAAACTAGAAATTTTCTTTTCCCATTCATCAATCTTTACTTCTAAAACCCAACGCTTATCTTTCAATTCGTTAATATAATTAATTAACGCTTTATCAATTTTATGATCATATACAATTTCCTCAGTTCTAATTCGAACCCAATCCTGTAAATCGTTGATCTGAATCCTCACAAGCTCTGGAGTTGAATCTACTTCATCAGTAAAAAAACTCTTCAAAAAGTCGGCTATCCACCCCATAGTTAATTTTAGAAGAATAACTATATATAAGAATTTCTATAGTAGGAAATAAGTGTTTTGGTGTTATGCACAGAAATGGTCAAATCTCAATCACAATAAACAATCCTACTTCCCAGCCACAATCTCAACAATATCCAGATGTTTAAGCAAATGTTCTTTACCTACTGTCATCTTAGTACGCACATCTTTAGCACAAATAAACTTCTTCCCAAAATCAGTATGCAATTTGTAAGCGAAATCTAATGCCGTAGATTTTGGAGGCATTAAAAAACAATCAGGTAAACATCTTCCTTCAGAGTCTTCTAATTTGGAAACCCCACCAGGAAAAATAGCAATATACTCAAGTAATTCAAAAACAGCTTTGTCTAAAGTCTGTTGTACACCCGTAGTTCCAAACTTTTCAAGAATATTCTCTCTGATAAAATTCAAAGCAGCTTTTTGTTTCTCGTTCATCTTCTCTTCATTCAAATTTAAGAAACTTTCTTCTCCCGGAACATATTCAATCAGTTCTGCTTTTGCTGCTTCCCTTAACGCCAACTCAGATTCTGCTGAACAAGCTATGAACAAATGATCTGTAAATTCTAACTTTAATTTGTCATAATTATCTTTTGCTCCCGGAACATCAATTTTATTACAAGCAATAATCATTGGTTTAGTTTTTTTACGTAAAATAGTAGCAATTCTTTTCAAATCATCTTCTTCCCAGGCATTAGGTTTATCTTTGTCTAACCCTAATTCTTTAATAGCATCTCCAACCATATCTTCAGTTACTTTCAAGCCTGACAATTGTTTACCTAACGCTATATGAATTTCTCTCTTTTCCTGCATTACTGTCCGAGCAAACTTTTCCCAACCTTTCTTTAAAATTCCTAGATACCACATGTCTAACTCAACTTCTAAAAACTTTACATCATTAGCAGGATCGTACTCGCCAGGATTAATTGATTCACCTTTCTCGTTAGTTGTTCCTGCTACATCAATAACATGAATAAGAACGTCTGCTTGTCTTAAGTCATCTAAGAATTGGTTACCCATCCCATGACCAAGATGTGCTCCTGGGACTAATCCTGCTACATCAATCATTTGAACCCCAATAAATCTAGAATCGTTAATCACAAATCCGTTTCGAGGATTAGACACTTTATCAAAATCTATTGCTGGGTCTTTAACTTTCACATGACCTACACCAGTATTTGGATCAATCGTTGCGAATGGATAATTGGCTATCTCTACTTCTGCTAAAGTACTAGCTTTGAAGAAGGTACTTTTTCCAACATTCGCTTTTCCTACTACACCGACTATCATTTTAATAGTTAAATAAAGAGGTTCTTTTTATTTGTTTTTGTTTTTCAAGACTATTTGTTAAAAAACATATATAAAGTGAAAAAGTTTATAAATACTACTCCAGAGTCATTACTTGATGGACAGAAAAGATATAGTACTAGAACAAATAAACGAAAATAATTTCATTTTATTAGACAACTGTTTTTTTGGTTACACTGATTCAACTGAAACATATAGAAATCTATCCAAAACCCTTTACAAAGCAAAAAGAATGAAATCTTTAGAGAAACTTACTGAATGCATTTATTCTTTAGATGAAGCATGGCGTTGGGAATTAAGTAATATTATAAATAAAGATAATGTGTACACAATACCAGAGATAATTGAAGAGATGAAAGCTTTTTCTACAGTTTTGCAAAATGCTTACAATTGGCATTATCAAAAAATAAAAGAAAAGATTTCAGATAAGAGATTAAACTCAGATACAAATATATCTGAAACTTATCCTGTTATGCTATATCTTAACCACCTAATTAAAGATGTAAGAAAAAGTACAGGAAGATTAAAAATTTATCAAGGCCCTAGAGAAGAATTATCTAGATTAATTAAAGATGCGTCTGAAACAGATTATGGGTTAGTAGAAGCAGCAATGGGTTATTGTATGGAAAATTCCGAAGACAAAATTGCTATATTTTCAGGCGATCAACATATACCATTAATTATCAGGTCTTTCTTGTTAGAAGGCAATAATTAGTAATTAAACCTTCTCAATCTTAATACTGCCATCGGGAATGCCAATATCTACAACCACAGTTTTATCTTCATGTTTTTCCAATCCTTTCTTTAAGTCATGGAAACAAACAATTAAATTGACAACACAAGCTTTATCCAAAACATCACCAGTATCTGCATCTAATCCCGAAGGAACATCTACAGCAACTTTCACAGCGTTAACAGAATTAAACAAATTTATCGCCGAAGCAAAAGGTTCCCGAATTGTTCCGGAAACTCCTGTTCCTAGTAAAGCGTCAATGAAAATGTAATCTTTATCTTGGAAACGAAATTCTTCCAATTCTTTTTTATCCCTAATCTCAATTACAACATCTTTGATTTTGTTATAATTAACTTCTGCTTCTTCAGATAACTTTTCTTTATCGCCAAAGAACAAGACTAGAACGTTAGTTTCTTCTGCAAAATATCTAGCAGCAACAAAACCATCACCGCCATTATTACCCTGGCCACAGAAGATAACAATTTGTTTCCCATCAAAATCATATTTCTCACTAACGGTTTCATAAACAGCTTTGCCAGCATTCTCCATCAATTCGCTAATAGAAAGACCTTGCTGTATAGCCTGCTCTTCCAAAACTTTCATTTCTTTGATTGTAATCATCTTATTAGTTCAAATAAGGGGGCAATATAAATACTTTTCCAGAAAATATTCGGAATCAATACACTAAAATTTATATATTAAAAGTTATTTTATAATATAATGGCTAGAGGATACGATTTAAAAAAATATGAAGTTAACACCAAGTATAATCTGAAAACACTTTGGAGTTATCTGCGTAAGTACAAATTATTAGCAATAATAATTATTTTAATAGCTCTAGCTTTAGAATTAACCAGTTTCTTTGACAACTTTGTTTTTAAGTTTTTAATAGATAAAGCTGCAGATTATTCTCAAGGATTAGTTGACATTGACGGATTTATTTCATTCTTATTAATGATATTAGCACTATTTGTTTTTGTTCGCGGATTTATAGGAGCAGGATTATGGTATTTAAGAATTAAATTGTTCAACCGTTTAGAAGGAAAATTAATGAATGATATTGAAAGAAGTTCTTTCTGGCACGTCTTAAATTTATCTTATCGATACCATCTTAACAAAAAAACCGGATCAATGATTTCCCAGTTTACACGAGGGGTAGGAAAAATTGAAGGATTACTAGATTCAATCATGTTCAATTTTATTGGCGTGTTTTTTAGAATCGTCCTCTCGTTAGGAATAATTGTATTTTTTGATTTTAAAACCGCATTAGTGATGTTAATCATGATCATTGCATTTATTACTTCTGGAATAATTATTACTAATAAACAAAAAAAACCACAAAATGAAGCCAATTACCGAGAAGACATCCTTAAACAAAACATTAGCGATGTTTACATGAACATTGAAACAGTAAAATATTTTGGTAAAGAAAAAAAGACACAAAGTTATTTTGCTTCCCTCTCAAATTATTTAAAAGATGCAAGAATAAAATTTTGGGACATCTTTTCTTATTATATTGGTATCCAAAATATCATTATTACTTTGGGAACAGCCTTTATGTTTTATTTTAGTTTTACAGGTTTTGTCAACGGAGAACTGACTTTAGGAACAATCACTCTAATCTTTTCTGCAGTTTGGAAATTAGTACCACAACTATTCAATTTCTTACATGGTTACCGACATTTTATCAGATGTAACGTTGATGTATCTGCACTATTTGAAACATTTAAAGAAAAGAACGAAGTAGTAGATGTACCTAACGCTAAAAAATTAAAAGTTAAGGATGGTAAAATTAATTTTAAAAATGTTTATTTTACTTATCCAGTGAATGAACAATTATCTAAAAAAAATCAACGAAAGGTAATCAAAGATTTTAATTTAAAAATTAATAAAAATCAAAAGATAGCTTTAGTTGGACCTTCTGGAGGAGGAAAAACCACTGTCATTAAATTACTTTACAGATTATTTGATATTGATCAAGGTCAAATTTTAATTGACGGACAAGACGTTAGTAAAGTTACTCAAGAATCATTACATAATAACATGAGCGTGGTTCCACAAGAACCTTTACTATTTGACAACACTCTTTGGTTTAATATTGCTTATGCTAATCCATTAGCTAGTAAACGAGCAGTTTGGAAAGCAATCAAATTTGCCCAATTAGATAAATTCATTGCTAATCTCCCAAAGAAAGAAAAGACTATTGTTGGAGAACGAGGAGTAAAATTGTCCGGTGGAGAAAAACAGCGAGTTAGTATTGCTCGAGCCCTACTTGCTAATAAACAAATCTTAATCTTAGACGAAGCCACTTCCGCTTTAGATTCAGAAACAGAACGAGAAATTCAAAACGATTTAGAAAAGTTAATGCAAGGTCGAACAACAATTATGATTGCACACAGACTTTCTACAATTATGAAAGCAGATAAGATTATTGTTTTAGGAAACGGTAAAATTGTTGAAATTGGAAATCATAAAGAACTTACTAATAAACGTGGCGGATTGTATAGAAGATTATGGGACTTGCAAATGGGCGGTGAGTTGTGAATGAGAATTATCTATTTACGACATTAAATATTTATCACCTAGAATCTTTCTGCATTTAAGATTCAGCAGAGTTTAGATATAACTTGTTAAGTGTAATTTTTGAAAATGTTTTAAACTTTGAACCGAGAATTTTAGATAGATTTATATTCCGTATAAAAATACCATTATCATGTATAAAAGACTTCAACGTAATATTAATCTCCTGTACACATTTAACTTTCTTAAGGGCCTTAAATTCTTTATCCCAATATTTGCTCTTTATCTACAACAAGAATTATTCACTGTTTTCAATGTCACATTAATCCTTGCGGTACAATCAGTAGCAACTCTTGTATTTGAAATTCCAAGTGGTGCTATCGCAGACCTATTTGGCAGAAAGAAAACATTAATTGCATCAAGTATTATTGCAATCATCGCATTGCTATTCTTAAGCTTTGGACAATCCTTAACTGTATTCATAATTTACGCTATACTTATTGCCTTAGCAGAGAGCCTTATTAGCGGAACAGACACGGCGATATTATTTGATTCAATTAAAGGAATTGAAAGGTATGCTAAGAAAAATGCCATTGCCCAAGAAGAAGCTTCCCTTGGAAAGAAAGAAGCACCTATTCTTCTTGATGAGATTAAGAAACTGCCAAAATTCAAAAAAGTAATTTCAATTAGCAATAGCATGTGGCCAATTGGAGCGAGCATAAGTTCAGCAATTGGAGGCTTCTTGGCTGCATATTCGCTAAAACTGCCAATTATAATTACAATAATTCCTTTCATTCTTGCCCTATTAATTACATTCTTTTTAGTTGAACCAAAATATGTTAAAGAAAAGCACAAAAGTATTTTAACACACATTTTTAAATCAACAAAGATTGTAATCAAGAAGAAACAAGTGTTATTGCTATCCCTAGCAGGTTTACTTTTCTACGCATTCGGTGAAGTGGCACATCAATTAAAACCCATATTTTTTCAATTCAAAGATATTTCTGTAGAATTATTTGGAATTATTTTTGCTGCAACCTTTGGATTAAGTTTCCTGGGATCATTCTTCTCCCATAATGTCAGCGAAAAAATAGGGAACAAGAAAACAATAATACTTGCTGCTATAGTATCACCATTTCTAATTTATGGGGCAACTCTAGCTCCTGGAATCTGGGCAGCAGTCTTAATTGTTTCAGCCTCATTGTTCTGGGGTTTAAAATGGCCAGTAATATCTCATCTATTGAATCTTGAAGTAAAATCAAAAAATCGTGCAACGGTAATTTCAATTGGTAATTTAGCAAGAAAGCTGGGTTTTGCTATCTTTGTACCATTCTTTGGTTATTTTGTAGATCTCTACGATGTCAATATTGCATTCAAATTGGCAGGAGTACTGTCTTTTATAGTGGTGTTTTTACTATTATTTCTAAAGGATAAAGACTAATTCTCGGTTCATTATTCAACTATGCTATGCATATAATCTATCTATAAACATTTTCAAAAACTCTACGCTATGCTTGTGGAGGGATAAACCCTCCAAAACATAACATCGTTATGTCTAATAATTACAATTGAAAAGTATTTATTTTTGAGCTGCTTTTAATTCTTTCATCTCTTGAGACATTTGTTTTTTCTGTATATTCGTTACTTTTGGACGGACCGCTTTCATAACACAATACATCAAAAATTGAGATTCATTCTTAAAACCCATTAATTTCATTACTCTTTTATATTTATTATGGGCTCGCTCAGAAACAAACATCTTAATAGTTTTATTTGCCATAAAAAAATAAATACTTAATGATTAATAAATGTTTTCAATTACAATTACTCTGCATATGTTCCATGCTTGCAGGAGGATAAACCCAAAACAATATAGCCCCTTATCCCTACAACAAATAATAAACACCAATACTAATCAAGAAACCTAACACAGAACCAACAGTTACCTGTAAAGGAGTATGACCCATTGCAAAATGAGAATCATTTTTCATTCTTAACTTCTTAACAATTTTATTAATAACAAGACCTTCTTCACCAGCAGTTCGACGAACACCAAAAGCATCCCGAATAACTACCATTGCTAGAACTAAACTCATTGCGAAAGCCGTTGAAGTTCCTTCAACAAGATAAATTATTGTTACCATCGAAACTACAAAAGCAGAATGAGAACTTGGCATTCCTCCTGTAACAACTAAATCGCTCCAACTTAAACTCTTATGTTTAAACCAAAGGCCAATCAATTTAACAACTTGTACACCAAAACCGGCCAAGATTATTGCTAATAAAATTTTATTCATATTAAGAGGTATATTTTTAGGGTTTATATATTTTTTCATGTAGCAATAAACAAAATAAATATAAACCCTTAAATTTTACTTAACTAAGTGAAACAAAAACATAGGCATTATGGATACATTGTTTTAATCTTATTAATCGTTGCTATAATTCTCGCTTCAATTTATTTTCCAAACTTAAAAGAATTAACTTCACCCACTTCCGTAAGAACTTTCTTATTACAATTTGGAATATTAAGTTCATTAGCATTTGTTGTTATTTTGTTATTAGCAGTACCTCTTCCAATTCCTAGTACACCAATAATTTTAGCTGGAGGATATGTTTACGGAACAATAGTTGGAAGTGTCTTAGCTTTAATTGCAGTCTTAATTGGTTCTTCAATATCATTTTGGTTGGTAAGAAAATATGGCCAACCATTATTAAAAAAACTTGTTGATCATCATCACATTGAACATTTCAACCACATTTTTAAAAAACGAGGGTGGATAGTTGCTTTTATTTCCTATGTGGTTCCAATTTTCCCCAGCGATGGAATAAGCGCTTTATTAGGATTTACTAAAATGCGCTACAGAACTTTCTTACTTTTAGTTATTGCCGGACATATTCCACGATTCTTAATCATCAATTCTTTAGGAGAAGATCTCTTTTCTGGGTTCAGTATGAAAACAATTATTGTCTTAATCTTAACATCAATCTTAATCTTGATAGCAGTGTTCAGAGAACCAATCAAAAGATTCTTCTTTAAAGAATTAAAAACATTAAAAAAAGATATTAAGATTATAGAAGAAGATATTGGGTATATTGAAGAAGGATTAGGAATAAAAAAAGGTATTAATAAGAATAAAAAATATTAAAAAAACAAATTTGTAAGTGTAACCACCATTTCTTGCCAAATTTTTGGCGATTAATATATTTTCTCATGATACTAAAAACACAAAAAACATATAAATTCAAGTGAATTATTATGATTATGAGGTATAATTTAATAGAATTAGTAGAACGTTTATTATACAAATTAAAAAAAGACACCTATGCTGATCTTGAAGATTGGGAAACAACAGATTCAGAAATTAATTGGACAGAAACTATTGAATCAAGGACTAATGAAAAGGCTGATGATCCAGAAGCAATGAAAAACGTTATTAAATTCTATAAAAAAAACAAAGATGTTATTGGAATTAAAAAAACATTAACAGAAATAGGAATATATGATGTTTTATTTAGATTATATGATGCTTGTGAATATAACTTTATACCCCCAGAAGAAGCCATTGAACGTATCTGCTGCAGAGGCAAGGGTGAATCTTTTAGAAATAGTATGGGTTTCTTAAATTACTTAACTGATTCTGATTTTCCAAAACTTACAAAAATGATGTTTGATGAAGGGGCTATTTCAGAGGGTTATTATAACGAAATGATAGAAGCTTATCCTACAATGAAAAGTAAAGTTTTAGGAGTTTCTCCAACAGGAGAAAAAATGTATAAAAAGAAAAAGAATCAATCAAAAAAACCAAAGAGTTCTAAGGTAATTAATATCACAGATTATCTGAAAAAATAAAAAAAACAGATCTAATTATTTTTTCTAAACTCAAAATCTATCATTATTGGTAAATGATCAGAAAAATGAAAATCTAACACAGAATATTTTTTAACTTTAAGTTGAGGAGAAGTTAAAATATAATCCAATCTTTTACTAGGATGCCAAGCTGGTTCAGTTAATGGTAAAGATTTTTTATCAAGTTTAATCATATCTTTCAAATGTGTTTTTCTAATTAATTCTTTCAATTCTCCAAGACCATTAAAAGTATTAAAATCGCCCATAAGAATTACCGGATTTTTTATTTTATTAACAATTCCAATCAACTCTTTAATTTGTTTAGCTCTTGTTTTTTTTCCTAGAGCAAGATGAGCAGCAAGAAGAGTAACTTTCTTTGGACATTTAACTGTAGATTCAATAATCATCCTTTTTGTTCCCTCATGAAAAACATGATATTTAATTCCAAAAAGAGGAAATCGAGAAACAATCGCATTAGCTTGTTTTTTTAAGATGGGTAAATGATGAAATAATTTTAACCAACCATGAACAGGATATTTAACTTTTTCAACAAACGACTTAAAACCCATTTCTTTCTCAAAATACTTTACCTCATCTCTACCTCTACTACGAAAAGAACCGGTATCAACTTCAATTAAAGCAAGAATATCAGGTTTAACTTTTTTTAATGCTACAATTATTCTTTGATCAAGATTCTTTGGAGGGAAAAATATTTTCCAGAATTTTAAGTATTGATACCATTTACCGGGAATGCCTTCACAATATTCAATATTATAACTTATTAGTTTAACCATTATTATCAACCTCTTTTAATATTTAAAGAAAACAATTGGTATTAATAAAATTAACTGAAAATTTTATTTAAGAATTCCATAACCGCAGTCACAAACGAGGATTTGGAATTCTATTTAAGAATTCCATAACCGATAAGCCTAAACCGATCTCCAACTCTTCTAGAAATAGTAATTCTATCACCGGGATTAGCTGCAATTGGCTTCTTTAAAACACAAGTAGTATTTTTCTTACTAGGATCAGTCACCACGCCCACAGTAGCTGCAGAATTTACGTTAAGCATCAATACTTCACCCTTGGCTAAAGGTTTAACTTCAATTTCGTCTTTAATACCTACAACTCTTTCCAATAAACTTGTTGATAAAGAAATTTGATTATAAATTTGAGGTAATTTTCCAGAGATTCCAACTAATGAACCAGTCAAAGAATCTGATTTAACAATTGTTGGATCTAAAGTAGTTGCAATGGCCATACTTCCACCAGGATGAATTTCGTCTACTGGAACACCACCAGAAAATATTTTTGTAATGGTTGTTCTTAATGGTTTCCAAACTTTTTTATTTTTCTCTTCAACCATGTAACCAGGAACAATTTCAATTTCGTCATTTAATTTGAATGTACCCTGTTTAACAGTTCCGCCTAAAACTCCACCAATTAAATCTTTAGGAGAAATTCCGGGCTTGTTAATATCAAAACTTCTTGCTACTAACATTACTGGATCAGCATCTCTGTTTCTTTCCGGAGTAGGAATAAATTCCTGTACCGCTTTGATTAAAACATCTATGTTAACGTTAGCTCTGGCAGAGATTGGAATGATAGGAGCATTTTTGTAATCAGTCCCGGCAAGAAAATCTTTTATTTGTTGATGATTTTTTATTGCTTCTTCTGAATTAACTAAATCAATTTTGTTCTGAACAATAATTACATTTTTAATTCCAGAGATTTGTAACGCCATTAAATGTTCTTTTGTTTGTGGTTGCGGACATTTTTCATTAGCAGCAACCATTAAAACTGCGCCATCAACAATTGCTGCACCGCTAAGCATAGTTGCCATTAAAGACTCGTGGCCAGGTGCATCAACTAAAGATATTTTTCTTAAAAAAGTAGTTTCAGAATTGCATTTGATACATTTTTCTTTTGCAGTATAATAATCGCAGTCATCACATTTGTAAATTGAAAAGTCAGCATAACCTAATCTAATCGTAATTCCTTTTTTTAATTCTTCAGAATGAGTGTCTGTCCATTTTCCAGAAAAACGTTCTGTTAAAGTAGTTTTTCCGTGATCAACATGACCAACTAAAGCTAAGTTAAGTTCTGGCTGAATTACACCTGTTGGTTTAGCTTTTGTTTTAGCAGTTTTTTTAGTAGTTTTCTCAGAAGCTTTCTTTTTAGAAGTAGCTTTCTTTTTAGGTTCTTTAGGTACTTTTATAGTAGTTTCTTTCTTCTTAGCCATCTATAAGATTAGAAATACGAGTCATTTATAAAGTTTTAGTGATTAATTAAAGCGAATGTTCCCAAAACTACCATCAGACACAATTCTAGCACCCATGGCTGGTGTAACCGATGTAGCTTTCAGACTCTTATGCAAAAAATACGGCACTGGATTAACAGTAACAGAAATGATTTCTGCCAATGCTTTAGCCAGAAATAATAAAGCAACTTTAACCATGATTGATGTCGTTGAAGAAGAAAAGCCAAGAGTAATCCAATTATTCGGACAAAATATAGACAATCTTGTCAAAGCGGCAAAATATTGTGAAGATAAATGTGAAATTCTAGATTTGAATTTTGGTTGTCCAGCAGCAAAAATTATTCGTCAAGGATCTGGTTCCGCTTTATTAGCACGACCAAACAGACTTAAAGAAATTGTTGAAGCGGTAGTAAAAGCAGTTAAAATTCCAGTAACCGTAAAAGTAAGATTGGGAATAAAAACATCGAACATCAATGTTATCAAAATTGCTAAACTCTGTGAAGAAGCTGGCGCTAGTATGATTGCTATCCATGCCCGAACTCAAAAGCAAGGTTATACTGGCAAAGCTGATTGGACTTGGATCAAAAAAGTTAAAGAATCCGTTTCTATTCCCGTTTCCGGTAATGGTGACGTGAGAACAGTAGAAGATTATCTACGCATGAAAAAAGAAACCGGTTGTGATTATGTGATGATTGGCAGAGGAATCATGGGCAATCCCTATTTGTTTAAACAAATTCAAGATTTCAACGAAACAGGAAAATATTCTGAAAGAGATAAAAAACAACAAATCAAAGATTTCTTTGCTTACTTAGAATTAGCAGAAAAATACAATATCAAATTATTAAATATTAAATTCCATGCCCAAGCATTTACAAAAGGAATGTCTGGAGCCGGACAAATTAGAAACTTGTTAGGCAGAGCGAAAACTCTTGTAGAAATTAAGAAAATCATGACTGAAGTACAATAATTCTTTTATACCTTCTAAAATTACTAGTGAACATGGTTGATTTAGAAAATTTTTTATTAGATGTATATGAAAAACTAGAATCAAAAGAAATAAATTTGTTAGATTGTTATTCTGGAATACATCTTGCTGACTTCTACTTAACAAAAATGTTTGAATGGGATTCCACTTATCTCCCCTGACTTTTAGGTCTCACTTTTTACCAAAACAATCATAAAGCAGCCAAACATAATCAATTCTAATGAATAATAATGTCCCATCAATAGATTATAAAATTGGATATGAACCGGCTAGAAATCAACTTACTAGTTATGTTCCTCAAGATTCTTATTTACAACAATTTAAACAAGAAAGAACTGATCCGATAACATCAACTCATACTTCAAGTCGTACATCATACGAATGTGAAACCAGAATTCTAAAGTGGAATGCTGCAGATAGTACTATGGAAATGTTTGAACAAAGAAAAAAATATAGCAAAGAAATCAAAATGTATTCACTTTAATTATTTCTTTTTCCCGCTAACTTTCCTTTTGATTTTACTTCTCAAACTTTCTTTCTTAGATAACACTTTACGAACCCGTTTCTTAATAGTTTTCTTAACTCTAGCCAATTCACTTTTCTTAACAATTCCGGACTTGTTTAAAGCCATCTCAAACTGTTTTTGCGCAGTTCCTAAAACCACTTTAGCAGTCTTTTCTGAATTAGCAACTAACTCTCGAGCTAAACGCATACTTTCTTTTTCATTAATACCTAAATCTTTTTTAACTTTAGCCGCAACTTTTTTTCCCTCTGCTAATGTTAACAATCCTAAACCGTAACCGGTCTTCAATGCTTTCTTTACAATTTTTTCCATTTTTAATTTAACCTCCTATTTTTACGATGTGAAAACATAAAATATAAAAAAACAATTATTGTTGTAATGATTAAAATATAACTTAAAGGCAATCCTAAAATTGTTGTATATCCTTCAATGTATAATAAAAACGTTGATGCCAAAAATAATACTAAAACCATGAACCCTAAATTTCTTTCTCTCTGCATTTCCTCAATATCTTCTTCAATATCTTCAAGTTGGCTAATATTAATTTGTGGTGCAGGTTCTTCTCTTTCCAATTTCCGAATAATCTTCACAATATGATCTGGCAATTCAAGTAATAAATCTTTATTTTTCCAAAACGTATCTTTAATTTTACTAATAATCTTTTCCGGAGAATATCTTTCTTGTAAGAATTTATTTGTAAAAACTTTAAATACATCAACAACTTTGAAAGTAGAATCTAATTGATAACCTAATCCTTCCGCTTGATAAACTGCTTTCGCTAACATCACGTGATTAGCATCAAAGATCACTCCATACTTAGCTCCATCAGAAATAATTTCGTAAAGTGCATGACCAAAACTAACATCTTTAATAGAATGAAAATAAACGTCTTCCATCACTTGAATACATTTTTCTCTAAATTCAGAAAGATCATTTGTTTTTACTTCTCTAGCCAAACTTAAAATAATGTTATAACTTTTTATTGGATCTTTATCAGGGATGGTAGAAATAAACTTAACAACTTTTTCTCTGTCTTGATGTCGAACTTCACCCATGATCCCATAGTCTAAATAAATTATTTTCCCACTTTTTTGAACAAAAATATTTCCTGGGTGAGGATCAGCATGAAAAAAACCATATAATAAAGCTTGTTCTAAAACAGAATTAAAATAAGTCAAAGCTAAACTTTTACGATTAATATGCGACTTCTTCAAAAATTTATCATCATCAATTCTTACCCCCGTAACAAAGTCCATCACTAACACTTTTTTAGACGACAACTTAGAATAAATCTGGGGAACATCAACTTTAGAATCGTTTTTCAATTCTTCTTTTAAACGAATAGCATTTCTTGCTTCAATTTCAAAGTCAATTTCCTTTCTGGTCCAAAGAGCAAATTCTTTTACTACGTCTACTGGCCGATAATTTCTTAACTTTGGGAAATGTTTTTCTAATTCTTTAGCAATGAAGAACAAAATGTCTAAATCTGCATCAATAGTTTCTTTAATATTCGGACGTTGAACTTTGACAGCAACAACTTTACCATTCTTCATAATTGCTTTATGTACTTGTGCAATGGAAGCGGAAGCAATTGGTTTCTTATCAAAACTTTTGAAAACTTGAGTTAATGGTTTACCAAGATCAGTCTCAATAATTTTCTTGGCTTGATTATAAGTAAAAGGTGGAACTGCATCTTGTAACTTTTCAAACTCCTGAGAAAATTCTTTAGGAACTAAATCCGGTCTTAACGATAATAATTGTCCCAATTTAACAAAAGTTGGCCCTAAACGCTCAAAAGCTTTTCTTAATTTAATTGCTTGAACCTGTTTATCATTAACTTCACGAGCTGGTTTAATCCGTTTAGTGAAAGGCAAATGAAAATGAAGTTTAGCTTTTGCCAAATAATATCCAAAACCTTCTTCAAAGAAAACTAAGAGAATCTCCTTAAACCTACGTACATCTTTAATATCCTTCTTTAAGTCCAACTCAATCTACCTCTTTTTAACTAAATAAATATAAATAGATATATAAGGGTTTTGTTTAAAAGAAATAAGAAAATTAAATTTACTTTTCTTGTCTTTTCAATCTAGTCATATAACCAGAAATAACGTTTCTCATTTTCTTGCTAACAACATGAGTATACTTGTTAGTAAATTCTTTATTTTTAATGAAATCAGTAGAAAAATGTTCGCCATGCATACCTAAAAGTTCTTTAGTTTTCCTTTTGATTAATTTAGTTTTGATTCTTCCCATATTTTAGTCTAATAATAAGATTGGTTTATAAAGGTTTCTAAAAATCATTTTGATTTTTAAACCCCAGAAAAATATATTTTTCTGTATGTTTTCTCTCTATTTTCTTTACTTCGACCAGTATACACTATAGTAACATTTATATATTAATATATGCATACTAGAAGTATGGTTATTCTCTTTGACCAATTCAATCTGCCAGAGGACATTTACAAGGTTATCTTTGCTACAGAGCAACAGGAAGTAGTAGGAAAGATGTTAATCAAATACATGTGGGACAATGGCGGCGAGATAGGTAAAACTGAAATGAGTCTGTTTGCTACTGCGTTACACGAAGGCAAAGCCGTTGTTAAAGAAAGAGGTAAATCCCCATTACAAAAAGAAACTCGTATCTCTTACAACAAAAGACAATTCTATGATCGTATTCTAACACCAATGCGAGGCATGGGTTTAATTGATTATGATTTGTATAAGAAAACCTATAAAGTTTCTGATCGCTTTAACAAACTAATGATCAAAGTCGGCCTACTATGGTTACGAGATATCGATAAACATCGAAAGTAAATAAATAAATATTTAATCATCAGAATAAATTCTACCAATAGTAAATAAGAAATTTAAATGAGGGATATACTTTTCCATCTCTTTGATAAACAACTGAGCATGTCCTGTAGTTCTAAAAAGATAAGTTTCATCATAAAAACAACAATTATTATGTACTCTTTGTGTTAAAGGAAACTTGTACTTATCTCTAAACTGATCTAATGCTTCATCAATTAAATTCCCATCTTTTACTTTTATCGCCACATCTATGGAAGAATAATTAACACTAACACAAATCCTTCTTGAAGAGAAAGTTGAGAGAAACATAATTAAAAAGAAGAAAAAAAATTAAATTAAAAATTACTTTCTTCAACCCGATTTAATTCCGGAGGAACATCCCCAACAGAAGAACCAGAATTCAAACCAGCTTTCAAAGCATCCACCTTATCAGTCTTTTCCCAAGTGAAATCAGGATCATCTCTACCAAAGTGTCCGTAAGCAGCAGTCTTCTTGTAAATTGGTCTTCGCAAATTCAGACTGTCAATAATTGCTTTCGGTCGGAAATCAAAATTCTTTTCTACCAACTCAACAATCTTCTCTTCCGGGATTTTATTAGTATCAAATGTGTTTACTAAAATTGATACTGGTTTAGAAACACCAATTGCATAAGCTACTTGCACTTCACATTTATCAGCAAGTCCAGCAGCAACAACATTCTTTGCCACATATCGGGCATAGTAAGAAGCACTACGATCTACTTTTGAAGGGTCTTTTCCAGAAAATGCTCCACCACCATGACTACCATGACCACCGTAAGTGTCAACAATAATCTTTCTTCCAGTTACACCAGCATCACCAACAGGACCACCAATAACAAACTTTCCAGTAGGATTAACAAAATAATTAGTTGCATCATCAATCCAGTCTGCACAAATTGGTTTAATGATTTTCTCAATCATATCTCTACGAATAGTTTCTAAATCAATATCGGGATGATGTTGGGTAGAAATAACAACGGTTTCCACTCTTTTAGGTTTACCATCTTCATACTCAACAGTAACTTGAGATTTTCCGTCTGGACGTAAGTACCACACTTCTCCTCTCTTACGAGCGGAAGCAAGTCTTTGACATAATTTATGAGCCAACATAATTGGTAAAGGCATGTATTCAGGAGTTTCGTTTGAAGCATAACCAAACATTAATCCTTGGTCCCCTGCACCTTGTTCTTCATGTAAACCTTCTCCCTCAGAAACTCCCTGAGAAATATCAGGAGATTGTTCAGATAATGCTGCTAAAACACCGCAAGTACTACCTTCAAAACCAAATTCTGGCTTATCATAACCAATTTCTAAAACCGTATCACGAACAATCTTCTGTACGTCAATATAAGTACTGGTAGTAACTTCTCCCGCCACAACAACAAATCCTGTTTTTGTTAAACATTCTACTGCTACCCTTGCGTTAGGATCGTCAGTATAAATTGCATCTAAGACAGCATCACTAATCTGGTCACACATTAAAGATATCCAATAGAATTAACTATTAAATTTTATCCGGGTGACCCTCAGTAACGCTCTCAGAGGTAAATAAATACTTATTTCTATTTGTTAAACTCATTTTTTTCTTTCCTCCAAAAATTTTTTATATGCTAAATATTTTCTTTCTAGAAAAATATTTGACTGTGAATAAATAAAATCAGCAAGTTTTTCTCCTCTTGTACAAGAATATTGTAAAATAAAAGTATTACCTTTCAGTTTTCTGATATTACAAGGAATTTTAGTAAAATTATGTGTTGCTTTAACAAAACTTTTACAAAAATCTTCTGAACCAGAAGCAATAGTGATTTCAAAATAAGGGCTTTTTTTTCTTTCAACATATCGAACATTACCATCTCCATCAATAATCCCTCTAATAAAATGTTTAAGATATTTATCAGGAAGAAAATCAGGAAATTGAACAATTAAAGACTTTTTAGGAAAAACCCCTAACATCATTAATCTTTTAGATAAGTTCTTGTTGTTTGCAATTAATCGATAAGAATTCGTTTTCTGAGAAAAAAGTAATGGTTTCGTACTAGACAATACTTTTCTCATTCTTTCTAAATGATCTTTATCTTTCGCAGAGGCAGTAATAGTTAGTGTTTGATATCCTTTCTTAGGGTTCCAAGAAATATTTCCATCTGCATAAATATAACCTAAAAGATAAACAGATTCTTCGGTAAGAGTATCAAAAAATTTATCATTTACTGTATGTTTCTTATGTTTAAACCCCAACTCTTCAGCCCAACGATTAATTGTTGTTTTACCAATGTTTAATTTTTTAGCAATTTCTCTTTGTGAAAGATTTCCAAGATTATCTTTAATAAAAGGTAGTAAGTTTCTTTTTTTATTATTTGAGATTATTTTTCCCATACTCCCTCCCCCAGATTGTGGAGAAAAAAATTCATTAAAAAAATACATGAATACCTCGTTTATAACACTTTTGGAGGATTTCACTTGTAAATAAATATTTATTTTTCATTTTTATTTTTCTCCATCTAAAGCAAATCCTGGTTTATAATTAGGATTCGGTTTTTCTCCATCATCAAAGAGAACATTTGCAACCACTTTACTTATTGAATCATGATCAGGATTATTTTGTGGTACACTTTGTAAAAGCACTTCACTCCTTAAATTATTAAGTTCTACTTCAGGCATTCTTCCTTTAACATAATCTAACGCTTTCCCATACCGATTATCTCCATCAAAAACATTAACTCCTGCTTCTCTTGCTGCAGTACAAACTGCTAAACTTAAAGTAAAATATTTAGAATCAACCTGTTCTCGATGATCAGTTCTCACAAAACTTCTAGCAAGATCCTCAAATCCACCACTTTCAATTGCAGAATTAACAGTATCATAAAGACCTAACATTTTTTTATTTTCTTCTCTCATATCAAAAACCTCCATTTGCTTTTTAACTCAATAACAACCCAAACCATATATAAAAGCTCTTGACAACAATATTCCAATAGGAATATTTATATACTAGTTATATTCTAAAGTATCTATGTTACAAGAACTAAATGAAATTAAACGAATCAGGAAAAAACACGGACTTAACCAGAAAGAATTAGCTGATTTAGCAAATGTTTCTCAATCTTTAATTGCTAAGATTGAAGCAAACAAAATTGAACCTTCTTTTTCAAATGCAAAAAAGATTTTTCAAGCTTTAGAAGAACTAAGAGAAAAAGAAGAACTGAAAGCAAAACAATTAATGAACAAAAAAGTTGTTTTTGCTCAATCAACTGACAAAATAAAAAATGTAATCCAAACCATGAAAAAGAAAGGCATTTCCCAAATGCCCGTAATGAACAAAAATAATATCTGCGGGTTACTAACAGAAGGAATCATCCTTAAAGGGATTACTAAAAGTCCAGAAAGAATAAATTCATTGAAAGTAGAAGAAATTATGGAAGATTCACCACCAATAATCTCTATTAAAACTGGAATGAAAACCATTTTAGAATTATTAAAAGATAATCAAATTGTTTTAGTCACAGAGAAAGGAGATGTAAAAGGAATAATTTCTAAAAGTGATCTCTTGGGAAAGATAGAATAATTAATCTTTAGTTGCTTGAAATGCTAGAATGTCTTCAGTACTTAATTTCTTACCTTTTTTCATCTTCTCTCTTACTTCAGCAGTTTTTTCTTTAACTTTAGTTTTAAAACTCTTCTCTTCTTCGTCTTTGAAAAGTTTACTTAAAACTGTTACTCTTGCTTGCAATTCATCAACTTCTTTTTTCAAAGTTTCATATTCAGTTCTCAATTTTGAATACTTTTCAGCTAAAGGTTGTTCTTCAGTTCTGAACTTTTTAATTTCCTCATAAAGCTTATTAATCATTTCATGTTTTTCTTGAGATTGTTCTGCTGATTCTTGAACGTTTTTATGTTTCTCTTCAGCTTTCTTTCTCATTTCTGAAAAATCTGTAGAAGCAGAATTAATCTCTTTCCAAACATTACCTAATTTTTCTAATTCTTTTACTTGTGATTTTAAATCTTTAATTTGTTTTCTTAATTCCTGTTCTTTAGAAAAAGCCATAACTTCCGTTTCAAGTTTAGTTTCCATCCCTTCAATTTGTCTTTTTAATTTGGAAGGGTCACCTTTAAAATCAGCTTTATCAAAAAGTTCTTGTTTCTTTTTATCAACTTCTTTTTTCTTGCCTGCTTTTTCTTTAACTGCTTTATTGAACTTTTCTCTTTGACCTTTAAACTCTTTTACTTTCTTAGTAAGTTGGTCACGTTCTTTCTTCAAAGAATTTATTTTATCTTTACGAGATTTATATTTATCTCTAAAAGATCTTAATTCACGATAAATTGTTTCTTTATCTCTATTAATAGAATTTAGTTTAGAACGAAAATTAGCCAACTCTTTTTTCTTTTGTCGGAATTCACTCCTAAGTTCATTTAAATCAGTATCTTCTCCAGGCATAACCATCACTTTTCTTCGTTGAGTAAAATTTAAAAAAAGGATAAATAAAATAAATTAAAAAAATTTATCCAAATAAAGCGCCTAAACCAGCAGCTGCAGATTCTTCAGCTTTCTTTTCTTCTTCTGCGGATTTTTCTTCTTTCTTTTCTTCTTTTGGTGCTTCTCCACTAACAGCAGGGGCAGCAGCAGCAACAGGTGCAGCTTGCACAGCTTTCTTAATTGCTTCTTCAATATCTACTCCTTGTAAAGCAGCAACTAAAGCTTTAACTCTTGCTTCATCAACAGTAACACCGGCAGCAGTTAAAACTGCTTTAACAGCGTCTTCATTAATTTCTTTTCCTGCTTTGTGTAAAAGCATCGCAGCGTAAATGTATTCCATTTTTTTATTCCTCCAAATAATTATTATTTCTCTTCGTTATCTCTTAAAGTTCCTTCTTTTTGAAGTTTACTTAAGAGTTCTTGAGCTTGATCTGTGCTAACATCTCCTTGTTTAGGATGAAAGTCAGTTTGAGATTGTTTTTCTTGTGTTGATACATCAAGTTCAATCTTCTCGTCAGGGATGTTTTCCATTGCTTTTTTTATTTCTTCTTCACTAGGCTTTTCTTCTGCTTTAGATTCTTCTGCAACAGCTTCTTCCTTCTTCTCTTCTTCTACAGGCTTCTCTTCAGCTTTAGGTTCCTCTACAGGAGTTTCAACAACAGGTTCTGCAACTGGTTCTTCAGCTTTAGGTTCCTCTACAGGAGTTTCAACAACAGGTTCTTCTACTACTGGTTCTTCAGCTTTTGGTTCTTCTACAACTGGTTCAGCAACTGGTTCTTCTACAGTAGCTTCTTCAACTTTAGGTTCCTCAACTTTTGGTTCTTCTACTACAGGTTCTTCAGTTTTAGGTTCCTCTGCTTTCTTAACCGGAGCAGCACCAACTTCAATACTTCCTGCATCTTTAACAGATACAGCTTGTGCTTCAGCTTTCGCTAAAATTTCTTCTTTAGTATCATCGTTGACAATATTCTGTTCAAGAGCAACTGTTTTTGCTTCTCGAGAAGCTTTCTGTAATAATAACGCAATAGTTTCAGCTGTTGGATAACCAGTATCCATTGCTAAATTCATTGCCCACTGAGCAGCTTGAGTAATGTTTTGCATATACTCTTCTTCATCAATATGAAGTTGTTTAGCACCGAAAATAGTTCCATTTTCCCAAACAGCAACTAAATCTAATCCCACTTCCATTGGTTGAATGTCTAATCTCTTTAACATTTCAGCCAAAGCAGCAGTAATTTCGTCGCCTTCTTTAGCAACAACAACATCATCAATAATTGTTAATTTTCCACCATCAACTTTAGTTTTAATACCAACTGCCCCTAATTCTGAAATAATTGGACCCGGAGCGAAACTTGTCGGACCAGCTTTAACAATAATATCATTTGGAGCAGTCTGACCAGCTTTTGCTGGTGCTGGAGATTTATTTTTTTGAAGTGTACCGTACAAAGTAAAAGGATTATCTTTACTTAAGATTAAAGCAGGCATCCCTTTAATTTTTTCAGTTAATTTATCAATACCTTCTAATTTTGAATCTTTAAGAGCAAGTTGAATTAATTTTTTCCTAGTCATTACAATCTGAACATCTTTCTTTCTCAATGTTGCCCGCATATTTTGCAACTGCTGAGCAGGAAGATTTTCCATATTAACCAAACCAACAATAGGATAAGATTGAATTTGTTTAATCAGATTTTGTACCAATTCTTTTTTCTTTGCGCTGACCATTATACTTTCACCGCCTTACTCATTGTTAACTTTAATAAAACAGATTTAATATTTTGCATTTCGTTAGGTACTTGTTTTAGTACAGCCTGATAAACAGTAAGAATATTATCAATAACCTCTTCTTCTTTCTGATCTTCTTTTCCAACCATACATTGTAAATTTGTAGCTTTTTTTGCCACTAATTTTACTGACTGGTTAAGTTTCTTAACTAAAACGTCAAGATTAGCGTTAGGAGGAACTACACATCCCAACTTTGGATTTGGCATTTTACCTTTCATTCCAAATACTTTACCAAATGCTTTAGCAACCTTTGGCATCAGTGGTGCCTGAGCAATAAAATAATCGTAAGATTCAGCTAATTTTTTCATTTCTTTTTTATCACTATATTTTGGAAAATCGTTTTCTTCAATTGTTAAATCACAAAATTTGTCTGCCTGTTCTTTCAAAGCTTGATCAACAAAAGCAGCAACTTTAACCTTTTTCCCAAAAGGAAAATGTAAACCTGCAAAGAAATCAACAGGATGCTGTTTAGTATCCAAGTTTTTAAGATTAATTATTAAGTCGTATGACTGAGAGAAATTTCTTTTCTTAGTTTGTTTCTTAAGTTCTTCTATAGCTTTTTTAATTTGCTCATTATCCATTTATTGACCTCCTACTATAACAGTAGTTTAACGGTATTTACTCTATTTTCCTAGGTTGTTTATAAAGATTTTGGTTATCTTTGTCTATACATTGATCTAGGATCAGAGAGAGGGGGCAGAGGCTTTGTTCTGTGATGTTCGATTGTAAAAGTTTCATAACATTTTGTTATTCCTTCTTCCATCGCTTCAATAGCATCTTGACTGGTATAAACATTCATTGCTTTTAACATTTCATACATTTTGATTTACCTCTTCACACTGTAATCAATCTTCTTCTTTCTTTCCTTTCCCTTCTTTCATTTCTTTAACAGTCTTCTTAAACGCTTCAACCTGTTTCTCAGAAAGATTATCAAACCTAATATAAGCCTGTTTAATGTTTCTTAAGAAAGAATTCTCTTCATAGAATTTCTGAGGAATATCAAAGAATTTCTTCATCTTTGGATCTTTAATCTCTTTCTCAATCTGTTTCATGTGACACTTGACACAAATAGGAAACTGTCTCGCTGAAAACATAATTACCCAATCTGTTTTACACATTGCACATTTCTGTTTAAATTTTGCTTTTGCCATGTTACTATTAATTATTGTATTGTTTATTAAAGTTATGTAAATAATTAAATCATAAAAGAAATCTTTGGTTCACTTACAGTAATCACACTTTCATAATTTTTGATTAAATCAGGAAACTTTTCACGAATCTCTTTCAATAATTGATTAAATATTTCAAAATCTTCAACTTCAGATTCAATCTCAAAGTCCCAAGGACCTAAACACCGAACAACATTAATTATTTTCTTTTCTTCTTTACAATAACTAATTAGTTCTTTTTCTCTTTTAATAGTATGGTTGTTAAAGTAAACAAAAGCTTTAGCAACAATTAAACCATAACGTTTTGCATCAACACCAATTTTATAATGAAGAATTAACCCTTTATTTTCTAATTGTTTTATTCTATAACGAACAATGTTTGAAGCAAGATTAGTTTTTTTTGCAATATCAATTATTGAAAGACGACAATTTGGCGCAATTGTTCTTAATATTTTCAAATCAGCGTCATCAACTTTAACAGAAGGAAAACCTAAACCAATTTCAGAACTTTGATATTGTTTTGAATGGGGTAAGAACCATCTTCTGCTTTGCTGATTAGTTCTAAGTGAGATAGTAACTGCTTTTGATAAAATAAATTCACTATATTTGTTTAAAAAATTTTCATAAAAATTTTTAGTAAAATCATAAGCATCTTTAACCCATATGGCAATAATTGCATCCCAACGACCACTACATAAAGCAATCCAATGAATTAATTTGTGATCAACCAAATACTGAATTATCTCTTTCTCTTTTTCTTTGGTCAGATTTTGAAACTGGATATACACTTTGTAAACATTAAAACCTAAACGATAAGTGTTTATTACTGGATAAAATTTAGAGACATAACCAGCATTAACAAGTTTGTTAATATGATAATTAACTACTTCTTTACTGGTTTTTATTTTTTTAGCAATACTAACATTACTTTGCCTAGAATTCTTATCTAATTCGTAAAGAATCTTTTTATCTCTTAAATCAATTTTCATGGCATTTTCTATCAAAATGACAATATTATATAAATATTTCTAAAATTGATAAGAAATAAGGTAATAAGTTTTATGTAAGATATTATTTAACAAAAAGTTAAAATGGGTTTAGGAATGATAATGTGTAATGAAATGACGACGAAAGTTGGATTAGAATATCCAAATTAATTAAAAATTTAGGTTCTAAAAAACATGGTAAACAACTTAAAAACAATTGAAGATAAGATTAAAGAATTGGAAAGTCAGATAGGAAAAAATCAAAACAGATTAGATGATTCTAGAGAAAAAATAAGATTATTAGAAAAAAACGATCGTCCAGCCATTTTTTGGAATATAGAAAAGGTTATACAAAACTTTAACTATGGTAGAATAATAGAACAAGACGGATTTCCTACAAAATGTTGGGGCATTTATGTTGTTAAAGACAGGAAAAAAGATGTACTTATTAGAGAATGGGATGGAAACAGCATCATATTAAAACATTATTTATTCAAAAAAGTTTTTCCCGGCTTAGTTAATAGCTTAAACTCAGCAAAAAGAAAAGAACTAACCATATTGAGTGGGTTTATTATTGGTAAAAAATACTCTTTCCAAACAGAAAGAAGTATTCTTTATGATGCCAAAATCCCAGAAGTAAGAATTATAAAAAAATCTGAAAAAAAGAGAATGAAAAAGAGAGATAATTTAGAAGAAAAATTAATTAATGAACAACGAAATGAAATAGACGAAGATAATAGATTATTAAATTCATCTCAATACCAAAGAGGATACTTAAACCTAATAGCAAGAACAGCTCAAGAAAACATTCAAATAAAAAAGTCAAATGGGACTTCTCTCGAAACAAAACCATTTTATAGTATGTGGATTGAGAATTCTCCAATATTACTTTATTCAGAAGAAAATTTCCATTATCTTTCCACTAATAGAAAAGATGAACCTTTCGAAATTAACTTAGCTAATCAATTAACTCGAAGAAGACTTCTTAAAGCAGTTGACGACGCTAAAGAAAGAGTATCATTTAACGAGGGTGATTTAATTACATATAGTGGTATCCCGATTGTTGGAGATAATGCAATTTATGCTTCAGAAATATTTCAGAAGGTTTTTACAGGCATAAAAATTCTTCCAAGACCAGAAGAACCACAAGGATATCAGGAAAAAGTTGAAAATGGAAAAAATGAAGCTGAGATAGTTTATAGACATTGGGGACAAATTTATCTTTCTAAATTAGGTCCAGAAGATGTGAATCAAGGAGAAATATTAGGAAGCGGAGGGTCATATAAAGCATTTTTATTCTTTAGGAATAAATTGGTTGTAGAGTTTGACCAAGAAGATAGAGCAACTTATCTTTTTGACCCCGAATCATTTAATGAATTAAGAATGGCAAACCGTTCTAAACTAATTTCTGAAAATCCAGAAGGGTTCTATGGAAGAGTGATCCATCATGAGAATAGAGAACTTTGGAAAGAACAAGTCGAAGATTTTTTAACTAGATAATTCCCTCAATCAAGAAATAAATTTCAACCAAACACTTTCTTAAAGAAATTCTTATACGGCTTCTCTTCTTTCAATTGTTTCAAAGCTTCTTTAATTTTCTTCGTAACTTTCTTAGGAACAGAAATCTGTACTTTAACATACTGATCTCCTGAACCCTGATGTTGCAAATGAGGAATACCTTTCTCTTTCATTCGGAACAAAGTTTCTGAATCTGTACCAACAGGAATTTTCAAAGTAGCTTTCCCAGTAATTGTTGGCACATCAATCTCATCACCAAGAACTGCTTGAGTATAAGATATAGGAACGGTAATAAACAAATCATCTCCACGCCTTTCAAAGAATTTGTGTTCTTTCACATGCACTTCTACAAACAGATCTCCAGAAGGGCCATTAACAGAACCTACTTCCCCTTCACCAGAAACTCTTAACCGCATCCCATCATCAACACCTTCTGGAATAGAAATTTCAAGTTTCTTTTTCTTTCTCTCTAAACCTTCACCAGCACAATCTTTACAAGAATCTTCAGGTAATTCTCCTTTACCATGACAATATGGACAAGGACCAGTTTGTTGAAATAATCCGAAAGGTGTTCTCTGCGTTCTTTTCACATGACCAGAACCTTGACAATGATGACAACTCTTAAACTTAGTCGCCCCTTTACCTTCACATTTTTGACAATGTTCTAACTTATTTAATTCTAAATCTTGTTTTGTTCCTGTAGCCGCTTCTTCCAAAGTAATTTCTGTTTTGTATAATAAATCGTTTCCTCTTCTAGCCCTAGTTCCTCTTCTACCTGAACCACCAAATAACTGATCAAAAATATCGTCAAAATTACCAAAAGAACCGCCACGAAATTGTGACATAATATCAGAATAATCAAAACCTTGATGACCAGCACCGCCCATTCCACCAGAGAAAGCACCTGAACCAAACTGATCGTACTGTTGACGTTTTTTATCATCCCCTAAAATAGAAACAGCTTCATTAATTTCTTTAAACTTTTCTTCATACTCTACTTTTTTATCTTCGGGAGCACGGTCAGGATGATATTTCAGAGCTAATTTCTTAAACGCTTTCTTGATCTCCTCTTTAGTTGCACTCTTCTCAACTCCCAATAATTTATAATAATCTTTCTCAGCCATTTTCTACTCTTTCTACAAGTTCTTCTGCAGGAAATCCCAGTTTATCAAAGATTTCTTTTTCAATTTCTTTGTATTTTGCAACAACTCTTTCACTTTCCTCTTTATCATGCGGACCATACTTTTCTTTAAGATAAACAAACCTTTCTTCTAAAGTTACAACATTAGTCATTGCAATTTTATCTGCATAATTTAACAATATCGCTTCTTTACTCAAATCAAATTTAAAAATTTGTTTTATAGCATGATTGCCAACAACTTCTGCCAACTCAGAATAATCTTTTAAGATTTCAGCACCAATTTGAGCATGCAAATAATCTATAGGAAATTTCTTTCTTTCTTCTTCCCAAAAATCAAAGTTTTCTTCAGGAACTGGATCCCAACCGAACTTTTCTGCTTTTCCTTGTTCCAATCTTTTAAAAGTTAAAGGCTTACCAATATCGTGTAATTCTGCTGCTATCCCCAACAATTCAAGATTATAATTTTCTCCTTTTTTATTGAGTTCCGTAGCTAAATATAAAACAACTTTCTTTACAGCTTGAACATGTTTAAGTACATGCCCAGGGGTACGATAATACTTATGTAATTGTACAATCTCTTCTTCAGTAGGCAATTTCATAATTATAAAAAAATAAAAAACAAATAGATTATAAACCTATTCTTTCTTTTTTGTTTCTTCTTCTTTCTTCTCAGTAAACTCAGCATCAACTACTTTCTCGCCGTTCTTACCATTCTCTGGTTTATCTTCAGATTTAGCTTCTCCAGCTTCAGCTTGTTGCTTCTCTGCCGCTTCCTGATAAACTTTAGCACCGATTTCTTGAACAATCTTATTCAACTCTTCAATCTTAGGATTGATAACTTCTGGATCGCCAGATTTACGAGCTTCTTCAACTTCTGCAACTTTATCTTCAATCTTTTTCTTAGTTGCATCATCAATCTTATCTTTGAATTCTTCAAGAGCTTTCTTAGTTTGGAAAACAACAGATTCAGCATTATTCTCTGCTTCAATCTTAGCTTTCTTTTTCTCATCTTCAGCAGCATTCTTTTCAGCTTCTTCTCTCATTTTAGAAACTTCATCTTTGTTCAAGTTTCCAGAACCAGTAATTTTAATTTCTTGCTGTTTCCCTGTACCAAGATCTTTAGCTGAAACGTTAACAATTCCGTTAGCATCAATATCAAAAGTAACTTCTACTTGTGGAATTCCACGTGGTGCAGGAGGAATACCCATCAAATCAAATTGCCCTAAATTCTTATTGTCATTGAACATTGGTCTTTCTCCTTGTCCAACACGAATTGTTACCGCTGTTTGATTATCAGCTGCAGTACTGAAAATCTGGGATTTCCGAGTAGGAATAGTGCTATTTCTCTCAATTAATTGAGTAAACACACCGCCCAGAGTTTCAATACCGAGTGATAGAGGTGTGACATCTAATAATAATACGTCTTTAACATCTCCTGCTAAAACTCCTGCTTGAATTGCTGCTCCTAAAGCAACTGCTTCGTCAGGGTTAACAGATTTGTCTCCGTCTTTAGCAGTAATATTCTTAACTAACTCTTGCACTGATGGAATTCTTGTTGAACCACCAACAAAAATTACTTTGTCTAACTTATCAACAGAAATATCTGCATCTTTCAAAGCATTCTTAGTAGGAACTTCTAACCTTTTCAAAACATCAGAAATTAATTCTTCAAATTGTGCTTTAGTTAAATCTTCTTTAATATGTTTAGGACCATTTTGATCAGCAGTAACGAAAGGAATGCTGATTTCTACTTTAGCTTTTGTCGATAATTCAATCTTAGCTTTCTCTGCCGCTTCTTTCAATCTTTGAATTGCAGTTGGATCGCTACTCAAATCGATACCAGTAGACTTTTTGAAATTGTCCATTAAATGATTCATGATCAATTCATCAATATCATCTCCACCTAACATATTATCTCCGTTAGTAGATTTAACTTCGAAAACTCCGTCTCCTAATTCTAAAACAGAAACGTCAAAAGTTCCACCACCAAAATCAAATACTAAAATGGTGTGAGTCTGATCTTGTTTGTCTAAACCATAAGATAATGCAGCTGCAGTTGGTTCGTTAACAATTCTAAGAACATTCAAACCAGCAATTTCTCCAGCATTCTTTGTTGCTTGTCTTTGTGAATCGTTAAAGTAAGCAGGAACAGTAATAACTGCGTTTTGTACTGGTTGTCCTAAATAAGCTTCTGCGTCACGTTTCATTTTCTGTAAAATCATTGCAGAAAGTTCTTCGGGAGTATATCCTTTACCATCAACTTCAATCTTTTCATTACTACCCATTTTTCTTTTAACAGATCTAATAGTGTGTAATGGATCAACAATCGCTTGGTTTCTTGCAATTTGTCCAACAATAACTTCTCCATCTTTAATGTGAATCACACTAGGAGTTGTTCTTGTTCCTTCTGCGTTAGTAATTATAGTTGGTTTCCCACCTTCAAGAACTGCCATTGCAGAAAAAGTTGTACCTAAATCAATTCCAATTGTTGCTCCAGTTATATTTTCATTTGTCATTTTATTTTTCCTCATTAATTATTATTTTTTACATTCAAGATTTAATTACGAAATTTGGACGTATCTTTCTCTTCCACAAGATTTCCTTCTTCATTCCAATACTTAGATGAAATTAATTTACCATTAACATACTTCTCTTCAGATTGTAACTGGCCATTTTGAAACCATTCTTTACGTACTCCGTCAAACTCACCATTTAAGTAAGTAGTTTCATCTGTTAATTGACCATCTGAAAACCATTCTTGATGGGGCCCTTCTGGTTTTCCATCCACAAAGTTACCTTCTGTTTCTAACTGCCCATTGTTATGCCATTGTTGTTGCTTACCATTAAGTTGTCCATTTGCAAATATCAGTTCTGCTTTTTTCTCTCCAGCCTCAAACCAATGGGATTCTTTTCCTTCTCTGCCACCATTAAGATAATTTTCTTCACACATTAATTTCCCATTATCAAACCAAGTGTATTGTTTTCCCTCTAACACATTATTCTTCATATGCCAAAGAAAATAAAGTTGCCCATTAGGATATTGCATAATAATATAGACTTCAGGATGACTAGAAAACTCTGTCAAAAGATGTTTCCTTGCCTTGTCTTCAAATGATTGAGGTAACTCAGCGATATGTTCACGAACTAAAAGAGAGTAAGGTTCTGGGAAATATTCCATATAGTCAACATTTTCAAAATAACTACTTTCTTTCTTTTCTTTTTCAACTACAGGAATAGTTTCATTAAGTTCAATATCTTTTTCTTTCAATAATTTCTTAATTTGTTCTTGATCTACCATTTTTATATTTCCTCGCTATTATTATTTTTTACATTCCTTGTCTTCTTTGCAAATGCCAGAAGAGATCTTTACTTTAGCATGTCGAATTACTTTATCATTTAGAATAAATCCTTTTTGTAATTCCTCTACAATTGTATTCTCAGGTAAATCAGAATCAACTTTCATTAACGCTTCATGAAAGTAAGGATCGAATTTCTTTTTCTCAGTTACCATTGATTGAACATTATTATTTTCTAAGAAACTAAATAATTGTGAATAAATTAATTCTACTCCTTTGATAAAATCTTCAGGATTACTATTAGTATCTGCTGATTTCAAAGCAAGATTAAAATTATCAACTACTGGCAATAATTTGAAAATTAAATTTTTATTTGCCAATTCTTTCATTTCTATAAAACGTTTATCAACTTGTTTCCTATAATTTTCAAACTCTGCTTGTTTTCTTTGTAAAAGATTCCTCATTTCTAACAATTCGTTTTTAGGTTCTTGTTTTTCTTCAGTCCCGTTTTCTTTTTGTTTTTCTTCATCCATTTTTTATTGAACCTCAAATTCTTTTTTTCTGTTTTCCATTTCTTTATCAAATATTTCTTGCCCAGTTTTAGTGTAAAACTGGTTTGATTTTTTTCGATAATTATATCCTTCTTCAGGAGTATTCCCATAATGTTTCAAATCACTATAGAACTGCTCACTAAAAGCATCAGATAAAGCATCAGCATCAACTAAAAGTTGTTTGCCTGCATCAATTAAATTTTCTTGAAATTTATGAGCAACAATAATTCCCATAATTCTTTTAATATCACTTTCATTATAACCCGCTTCTAATAATACTTTTTCAACAATTGGAGGAGCACATTCAATGTGTAATTTCATCCCTTCAAGTCTTTCTTCACGCTGATCACTTTTCTGAAGATTTACAGGAACGTCTGCCCAACCAACATCATGTAATATTGCTGCTGGAATTAAAATATCTTCATTACCTTGCTCTTTTTCTAATAATAACTCCATTGCTTTAACAACGCCTTGAGTATGAATTACAAAATCTTTCTTTGCCCCTTGTTTCAAATAGGGTAAGGCAAGTTCCAAAATTTTTTCAAATTTTTCTTTCATTTTAATTGTCTCTTGGTCAACTTTAAGTCAACGTAGAGTACTTAGAACGCATCTAGTATATAAAGTTTTTGGAAAATATTTATATATCTGAAAAGAATTCTTGTTTTATGAGCCAAAAAGTAACTATCATCAGAATTAGAAAAATTGCCTCTCCAAACATTAATCAAGAATTACAGTGGATGGGGAATTCTTTAGGTTTGTTTAATGTCAGAGATAGAGATAGTAGTTGCTTCCGAGTCTTTATTACATTAGTAAGAAGAGCCAGACAAAACAAACACGCTACTTCTGATGAAATTGCTGAAAAATTAAATCTCTCTCGAGGAACAGTCGTCCACCATTTAGCTAAATTAATGGAGTCGGGAATTGTTTTGCGAGAAAAAGAAGGCTATATTCTTCGTGAAAGCAATATGCAGGATCTGATTAAAGACTTACACCATGATATGGAACGAATGTTCTCTGAGTTAAAAGACGTCGCCAAAGAGATTGATCTGAAGCTAGGTTAAAGTTCTTATTTAGAAAGTAGATATAACGATGTTAAGTTTCAGAGGGTTTATCAAATAACGAGCTCATTGTCTTTTTGAAATAATTAAAGGTTTTGTATTGAAATGATTGAAAACCAAACTCATTTCCAGCAGTAACATTTTTCTCGATGTCGTCCCAGAAAACAACATCTTCTTTTTTAAAATGATATTTTTGTTTTATTTCTTTATAGATAAAAGAGAAAAATTCTTGTTGTGGTTTTTTAGATTTTGCATCAGCGGAGGAAATAATTTCATGAAATACTTCATTAAATTTCATTTTTTTAGTCATAAATTTTGTCCTATATTTTTCTTGATTGGTTGCTAAAATTGTTTTGATATTTTGGTCATGAAGTTTTTTGATATAACTAATCATCTTCGCATTAGGTCTATCTTCAGTTTTAAACCAAAATTCTAGAAATTCATCTGCTGATTTTTTCCAGCCCCATTCTTTCAAATGCGGTTGAATTTCTTTTTTAAGATCTTTTTTACCAATCAAGCAATCATTGAATTTTTCATTAAAGAAGGGTTGAACTTTTTCATGTGAGATACCATACTTTTTTTCAAGTTTAACGGTGAAATATTCAAAATTTATGACTACCCCGTCAGCGTCAAAAACCACACATTTTACTGCCATTTTAGAAATGAGTCAGTACTAGATTAAAAATCTTTCTCCCTAACATCAATTACAAGATTAACAAAGTTATGTTTCAGAGAGTTTACCTTAGATTGTAGCACGTAAGTGAATATATCCCAAAAATTTTAAATAGCAATAAATTCTTCTGATTATTATGGCTTATAAAATTAGAGTTATAAAAAGTGGTAAAATTTATCCAAATAAACTAACTGTTTTGAAAGGATTATTTTGCAAAGAAATATTTTCTATGGAGGTTGGTTTGAATCCCGATTTAACATCACTATTTGAAAAACAATTTTTTATCAAATTGGTTGAGGGGCATCCAGAATATAATGATATTTCTAGAGAAGGGATAAGTTTTATTCAGTTGGATCTTGAAACTTATGATAAATTAAAGAAAGCCAAAGATTATCTTTTGATGCATGATCTTTTTAAGAAAAATATTAAGAAATTTCTTGAAAAGTTGGCCGAGAATACGTTTGATAACGTAAAAGTAGCATACTTTGGAGTTAAAGCTGGTCGTATTGGCATCCCTGGGAAACATGTCTTAACAATAAATGGGTTTGGAAAAATACGTTTCAGAACAACGGGTCTTCATGGTATTATTAAAGAAGAAACTAACATTCGGAAAAAGTCCGGTGGTTGCGTAAGAATGAGAGGGGAAGATATCCTTAAACTTAATGAATATGTTGAAGTAGGCAAAACCATTTTAAAGATAACAACAGAATAGTTTTGCAAAGAGCCGGCACAGTATGAAGCAAATTGGCTATTTACTTTTTTTAAATCATAAAGATGTTATATCCAAACTATCAAAAATTTAAACAATAGAAAGATATCCCTTGATAAATATCAAATACCATAAACAAATCTGAGTTAATGATGACTTAAAAGAAAACATTATAAAGTAAAAAACATTCTCTTTTACTATGCATCAAATAAGTAAAGCAAAACCAAATGATTTTGAAGAAATATTTGATTTATTAAAGCAATTATTCTTAAAAAACAAAATATCTAAGAAAAAAACTAAAGAAATATTTCTAAACGAACTAAAAACAAAAAATTCTACGAAATTAGTCTTAAAAGATAAAAAAAAGACCATAGGATATGGAGCAATTAAATTTAGAAATGACATCCAAACCCAAGGAAAAATAGGGTATTTATCCGAATTGATAATTGATGAATCAAGAAGAGGAAAAGGATTAGGAACAAAATTATTAAAAGAAATTATGAAAGAAGCAAAAAAAATGAAATGTAAAGAAATTCATTTCCCGTCAACATTCAAAAGAAAAAAAGCACATGAATTTTATAACACACTTGGTTTTAATAAAACCGCTTATTTTTTCTGGAAAAAACTTTAAATCTCCAGCATCTTCTCTACAACTGGATTTCCTAAATTAATTTTATACAGCGATGCACCGCCAAGTGTTCTCGTCGAAATAACCAGCTTATTCTTTTCCAAATTGGGCCAAAGTTTCTTCAAAGTCTGGAAATTAACTTTCGCTTCTTTAGCGATTTCTGTGATAGGATAATCAAACTCCGAAGAAATAAGAAAATCAAGTATTCTTACCTGTGGATAGTCTCCAAACGTCTTAATGAGTGTTGATTTAGTCATCTAGTTACATAAAACATAACTACTATTTATACTTTCTGTTGTTGTTGGCGTTGTTTATTACAATTAAGATAATTTTTTCTTTATAGAAATTCCAAAGAAGACCAAATAAGTAAACCCATAGTTGAATTAAATTTATAAATTAACAGAATTCCAAGTAAATTATGGATTATAAAAAAGCAATCAACACCACTAAAAAAGCATTGTCAGAAACATGTATAGGAATAGGCGATGGAATCTCTCACTTATACATAACCCCCACTTATTTTAAGAAATTAACAAAAGGAAGAAGAAAAAGCCCTTGGGAAAAATTTGATAATGATAATAATTATTTCAAAGATGAGAGTTATTTTAAAGGAAAAGAAAATATTTTCTCGATTGCAAGTGTATTGGGCAATCTTGGAATGAACGCCATAATGGCCAATGGATTAATAGATAAAGTAAGTAAAGAAGATATAGGAATAGCAGCAGGGACGATATTTACAGTATATATAGCAACAAACACAGCCAGCTTAATTTATGAGGCTAGTAAAGGAGCAATAAAAGCAAGTACCAAATTTATAGAAAAAACAAGAGAAACACATCGGACAAGTATTGAAGATAAATTCTAAACATTCTTGATCATAAAACTAAGAGCACTATTTCCCGCAGTAGAAACTAATAATACAATCACTCCCGCAATCAATACTCCAATCACTGCCGCCATAAAAAAATCTCTTTTTCTAAAGCCAAGCAAGTAAGCAGCAAGTGCTCCTGAATAAACCCCACTACCAGGAAGAGGAACACCAATAAACAACGCTAAACCTAAAACCCCATACTTCTCAACGTACTTGTGAACTCTTTTCTGCGTCCGAATAACAATCTTTTGATAAATCCGATCAATAAATTTAATCTTGGTAAATAAGCCTACAAAATTATCTAAAATAAAGTAAACTATTGGCGCTAAAACAATATTAGTAATTACACAAACTAAAAATATGGTTAACAGAGAAAGTTCTGTCTTAAATACACCATAAGGAATAGAAGCCCTTAATTCTAAGAAGGGTAATAAAGTAATCCAAATTAAATTTAATATTTCATTCATTAAGAAAAAGAAATTTTCACTCTATTTAAACTTTTATCCAAAATAAAGACGCAAGTGATTTATTTGGATCCCAAAAATATATTGGTTTAATGTATTTTTGTGATCTTGTTGTGACAATAAGGACAGAAGATCCCTTTCAATCCAGAAAACATAAATGTAACAAATTTATACTTACAATAAGGACATTCTAGATTTTTTTTATTAATGGTACTCACCCAGATTGTCAAGAGAAAACTGGTTTATAAATTTTTCCAATCAATTTTAAATTTATTTGCAGAAATCATATCAGAAAGAAGAAAAAAAGAAAAAGAAAAAAACAAACCTCTAATCAGAAGCAAGCTTCCATACAGCTTTCATACCAACAATAATTGCTCCAGGTACAACGAAAACTACAATGTTACTTAACGAAGATCTGATACAAAAACCCACTTTTGGAATTAATGCCAAATTAACAATTCCTGCTAAGATTAAAGCTGTAGCTGCAATTAAGAAAGGTTTCGTTTCCTTTGTCGTCAGATTAAATAGTCCAACAATAAATCCTAAGATTGCTAAAGTAGTTACTAAAATTACTGGGTCAATTAAATTTCCCCCAACACATGCACCATGAATAAAAAGTTGATGCCAATTTCCCATAATAATGGATATAACTATACCCGCAAAGAATGTATAATGAGCAATACGATGTAATCCATAATCAACCATCTTACTCCAAGTGCCTTTTTTCCTCTTTTTTGCCATTTTAAATATCACCTCTTTAATGATATCTTTAATAAATTAATTTAGTATATAAATTATTCGTTTTTTAATGGTTAATTTTATAATAAAAACAAACATTTCTTTACTATGATAAAATTTTCATTAGCTAAATGTAAAACAAAAGCTGCCCACTCTGCTAAACTATTGCAGAAAGGCAAACTAGATTTATCTAAAATAAAAAAAAAATATGAATTAATTATGGAAACACCAATTCTTTTAGTTATTAAAACTAAAGCTGGCGAAACAATTGTCCATAGTCATGGCGAGATTCTTTTCAAAAAGTGCACGGACATGAATCTTATGGAACAGTTAGCTAAAGAAATATATAAAACAGGTTTAGAAAAATGAGAACAGTTGTTAAAATTGCTTTGATAAATAAAGAAAATAAAGTTTTATTAAATTTACGCGACAGAGATCATCCTGAAAATCCTCATTTATGGGCATTTCTGGGAGGGGGAGTTGATAATAATGAAACTGAAGAAGAAGCACTTCTCCGAGAAATTAAAGAAGAAATTGATTACGAATTAAAAGATTATAAAAAAATAAAAGAATTATTTATAGAAAAATTAGGAAAAAGAGTATTTTATGAGGGTAAAATTGAGGTTGATATTGATAAATTAATTTTAAGAGAAGGAGAAAAAATAAAATTTTTCACTTACGAAGAAACAAAATCAATAAAAATCAACCCATTACATTTAGAAATTCTTAAAGAGATATATGAAGAAAAATGAGCGCCCCCGGAGCGATTTGAACACTCGATCCGTCGGTTACTTGCCAAACTCGTTTAGGAAGTCCCGAACAAAGTAAGGATAACAGCCGACTGCTATAGCCAGACTAAGCCACAGGGGCACAAATTGATTAAATAAGCAGTTGATTTATAAATATTTTGGAGAAAAACTATTCCCCACAATATCCAAAAAATTTTAGAAGATTTTTTATATATTTCTTAAAATATTATACTCATGCAAATATCTAACAACATTGAAGCTATAGACTTAGCATTATGGATAAAAGATAAACGAATCTTGATAGTTAGCGATATCCATCTTGGCCTAGAAGAATCAATGCATTTGAAAGGGATTATGGTCCCAAAACAACAATCAGAACTAATCATTCAATCATTTAAAAAAATATTTACTAAAGTTTCACCAAGAACAATTATCATTAATGGCGATTTAAAACATAATTTTGGTAAAAATCTGAAACAAGAATGGGATGATACTTTAAAACTGATTGATTTCTTAAAAGAAAATTGTCGAGAATTAGTTTTCATTAAAGGTAACCATGACAATTTCTTGAAAACTATTGCTAATCAGAAAAATATTAAGGTGGTTGATGAATATTTAGTTGATGACACTTTATTAGTTCATGGAGACAAATTAGTTGAAACGAAAGCTAAAAGCATTATTATTGGCCATGAACACCCAGCAATTTCTTTGAAAGAAAAAAGCAAGATAGAGAAGTTCAAATGTTTCTTGAAAGGAAAATATAAAAATAAAGAATTAATCGTAATGCCAAGTTTTAATCCATTATCTTATGGTTCAGATATACTTAATAAGGGCAGATTCAGCCCTTTCTTAAAAGACATTTCAAACTTTGAAGTATTTATTGTTGGTGATAAAGAAGTGTTGCCGTTTGGGAAGGTTAAGAATTTAAAGCAAGAAACCTAGCAATTCTTTCATCTATCCAAAGTTTACCATGACTTGGACAAAAATAAAATCCACCAATTTTTTTAGTATTAAACTTGAGAATATAATATTTGTAAAGATCTCTAGTTTTATGATAAGACAACTTTTTCCAAGGTTCATCAACAGATGTATATCCGTAAATTTCAATTGCATCTAACTTTTTAAGGATAAATTCTATAATTTTGTCTTGTTCTTCAGGAACAACAAGATATAAAAAATAACCGGGATGAACATCTTCAGAATCCATCTCGCTAGTACCGGGATAGACCTCTGCTTTACGTGTCCAGCCATCATCTATTTCTTTATTCAAGATTTTAGCTATTACTTTACTTATTTTTTCAGAGTAGTCTTCTTCAACCATATTTATTTCAAAAATCAACCTTTTTTAAAAGAATTTCCTTAAAAAAATCAAATATGTCATTTCTTCTCTCTCGCTTTCTTATTATATCCTTTCTGTAACTTCTGATGATATGAACAGAAAACAATTCCAGAAACAGCCTTATGATGACAACGAACACAAATTCCTGCTTTCTTCCGTCCAGAATAACTTCCTCTTCTTTCTTTGTTCAACTTATCTTGATGTAGATAATAATGTTTTAAAAATCTATTAGGGTACTTCTTCTCTTCTTTTTTTCCACTAATCTTCTTCAATAGTTTCTTAATCATTTTTGACATTGAGAACAATAATAAGTCCCCCTACCACCTAAACTAATTTTCTTTAATAAATGTTTCTTCGGACATTTCTTACATTGATAAACGGCTAACTGATTCTGAAAATCTCCTGGCCCTTCAATGTGGGCATAATTCTCAATAGTTGTCCCATGGTGTTTAATCGCTAATCGCAGAACTCTTTTCATCTGATTATAAAGTTTTTTGACCTCATTAGAAGATAAATCACCACATTTTCGCTGAGGATCAATCCCTGCATAATAAAGTGCTTCCTGAGCATAAATGTTACCAATCCCCACAATAACTTTTTGGTCCATAATTGTTGTTTTTATGTTTCCTTTCTTACCCAAAATAATCTCACTAAATTCTTTAAAACTAATCTCTAATGGTTCCGGTCCAAGTTTAGATAACTCTTTCTCTAACTTCTCTAAACTTAACAACCTAATCGAACCAAAGCAACGAATTGAATTATGAGTTAACATTGAACCATCACTGAAATGGAACCGAGCAACTACAAACTTCTCGAAGAAAGAGTCTAACTTTTTTCCTTTAGAAACATAATGAAAATGACCAGTCATTCTAAGATGAACTAATAAGAATTTCTTCCCACTTAATTCAATAATAATCGATTTTGCTCTCCTTTTAACAGCAACAATTTTCATTCCAGAAATCTTCTTAACATCATGGCCAACTACTTTCCCATTAATAATCTCAACAGAATTTATTTTCTTACCAACTAGCTTCTTTTTAAACTGTTGAACGATTGTTTCTACTTCAGGCAGTTCCGGCATAGATGTAGAAAACCACAACAAAATATATAAACCTTTTTGATATAGCTATAATTAATGTTTAAAAAAAAGATAAAACCTGGAAGTAATGTTTTGTACAATTTTAAGAGATCAAGAAAAGCTTTTTTACTAGAATATTTTTGCGGTTCATTTCTTTTAGCATTACTAGTAATTTCTTTTATTAAAGGAATCCATTTAAAACCAGAAATCCACTATTTAATTTTAGGTTTAGGAGTATCAACAATTGCTTCTGTAGAACTATCCAGATTAATGCTTAGTTACAAAATAATGCCCGACAAACTAACAGTTTCAGAAGGACTTATTAAACAAGATAAAAAAAATATTTATTTTCACCCTTTAGGTTTCGTTCCGGATATTGATATTAAACAAGGTAGAATGCAAAGAATACTTAATTATGGAAGTATTTCCGTTACTATGGGTGGAGAGCAATTTATGATTAAAGATCTTAATAGACCACATCAAATCATGGAAATAATTGAAGATTTGATTGAAGAAAGTAAACATCCAGAAAGAAAAAGAACATAATAACCATTACAAAAACAAAAAGTTTATTAAATAAGCAACATTAATAATTCAAAGAGAAAAACAGAGGTGCAAATATTATGTTAGGTCCACAACATTCAAGCCATCAACATTTAAGATTTTATGTAGTTATGACTACTCTTATTATTGGAGGAATTTTTCTATTTTTATTAATGAACAACAACGAAACAGGTTTCAGTTTAACCAGTGCTTTAATTAGTGATACTAGCCGTGAAGCTGATACAGAAGAAACAGACATTTCAGAAGAATCAATTATTCCAGAGAATGAATTAGAAGAAACTGTGAGTAAAACAGCTAAAGATGGCTCACATAAAATTGATTTATCGCTTGATTTCAACCAGATTCCTAGTGTTAAAAAAGAAGCTAAATTTGAAGAGATTGAATTAAGATTTGATAATCTTGATACTAAAATCAATGTTAATAACGATAAATTAGAACTTAATAATCTGCAAGAAGTTAATTTAAAGGTTAAAAATTTTGTAGGAAAACTGAATTTTAATGGTAATGGGGTTTCTTTAGATGGAACAGCAAAAAGAATTGAAGTTAACGATATTGCTTTATCATCTTATGGAGAAATAAAAATATCATTTGATGATTTAAACTATGAATTCTTAAACATTAAAGACATTGAATTAAAAGAATTAGAATTGTCTAGAGGAGATGGACATTTAGAGGTTGGTGATAAGTTAAGTTATTCTCTTAGCAATGAAGAAGTTAGTGTTTATTCTTACAAAGGCGGCTTTACCATTGATAGAAATGCAGACACCAGCTTAGAAGTTGATGGTTCAGCTAAAGGCGTTAGTGTCAATGGCGATTTAATGAGTTTAGGATTAAATTAATTCTTTTTGTTTTACTTTTCATTACTATTAGATAGTTAAGAATAACAATATTTATAAATGATAGTTAAAGAATATTCTTTATGCCTGAAGAGAACAAACCAGCAGAAAAACAAGACCATGATTTAGAACAAATTCTAGAAGCGTTTGATCAAATCAAAGACACCTTCCATTTCCCTAGAACGTTATCCTATGAACATGATGATGTTACTGTAAAATATTGGAATTCTATGCTAGGATTAGCTGAAGAGAAAGGCACACAAAGAGAATCAATAGTAAGTAGTTTCTGTCAACGATTTGACGCTAATCAAGAACAGATGAAAGATTTGTTGAGTAATAATCATAATTGGATAGATTATAATTTGTATCATGCTTTCTCTGCGCATTGCCAACAGCAATTAGGAATGGATACGGAAACATTTTGGCAAGGAGTTGCAGATAAAACTTTCCTTGATTATAGTGATAAACAAATTGCTGTAGGAAGATTCTTCCCATTAGATTTTATCATCAAACAAATGTCTGGTCAATTTAAAAACTGGAGTAAAGTTAATGAGATCCAAGTTGAAAAATTGGATAGAAGTAAGAATTCTTACAAAATTAAAAGAAAAACAGGAGAAAAAACCCAAAAGAAAACAGAACAATTAATTGGAAAAGAAGCATTAGATATTCTTCTTAAAAGAGATTGTATTTTTACTGATTATTCATTTACAACAACATTCCAGAAACTTTTCAACCAACCTAATCTTTATTTAGAAACTGGCCAATCAGAAGCAGACGGCAACGAATGGAGCGAATATTTTGTTCATCCGAGTTCTCCACACAGATTTAAGATTGTTGAAAAATATTATTCTTTTATTGCTTCATTAAAAAATTTTGGCAGAAGCCATAAGGGTAATCTCAAAAAAGAAAATGAAGAATTTAAACAAATTATTTTTGAATATGAACAAACGATTAGTGCTAGAACCAGAGATTTAGAGCTTGCCAATGCTAAAATAGAAAGAAGACAAGAAACCATCATGGATTTATTGAGTGATATCTCAGAAATCAGAATGACCGGTGATAGACACACAATCAGAGGAACTTTAGATAATGCTTGGGTAAAAGAAAAAAATGAAACTAGGGAAATAATTTCAGAACAAATATTTTTTGCTTATAATCATTTTAAAAATAATTCAGAAATATATCAATTCTTAAAAGAATCCTGCCAACCATTTGGAATTAATGAAGAAGATTTTGATAATAAAGAGACAATTTTAAATAAATTGGGCAAAATAATTTTTGATGAAAAAACTGAAGAAAATAATAACCAAATAATTAAAGAAGAAGAGAACAACCTTCTTGACCTTCTAGATGATTTTATTAAAGAGGATATCTATTTAAATTCTGCATACGAACAATTTGAAAAAATTAAAAAACAATATAAAACCATATTAGACAAAAATAATTTTAATGAGTTTAATCCATTCAGACTATTGGTTACTTTAAAAAGTACAAAAGAAAAAATGGATTCAATCAATCAAAAAATATCTAAGATGGGGCAAGTGGGTTTTTTAGATCAAGTAAAACTTTCTGATGCTGCAAATGAAGGTATTCAACAAGCTAAAAAAGAGAAAGGATCAGAGATTGGTATAACTCTTGAACTAGATTATGACCCTCTAATCAGTACAAACAAAGATGCTTTAGTTTATATGGTCAAAGATATCATTTCAAATATGATTGATCATGGTAAAGCTACGAAAGGAACAATTGTTAGTAAACTTCCTTCCGAAATAGACAATAAAAGATTACCAAATTATACGCGTTTCGTTTTCAAAACTCATCCTATGCTTTATTTGGGTTTTAAAGATAACGGAATTAGTATTTCTACGGAAAAAGCAGAAGAAATCAACCAATATTTGTCAAGTGGTTTGGGTAACACCGAAGACATTTCATCACGAAAAGAAGCCGAAAATATAAGTGGTGGATTAGGAACAAAAAACCTCCAAAAAATTTCAAAATTACATGATATTAGAATCCATTACCAACCAAGTAATGAAGGAACAACAATTGATTGTTATTTTGGTCGGTTAGATATTTAATAGATATTTAATTATCTTTTCCTAGCCCTAACAGCATTTAATATCCCTGCCAAATCATAATTAAATTTTTCTGAAATTTTTCTAAATCCAGGAATTTTATCTGTTTTTACAAACTTCATAAATCCAAGAATTTCACTAATTTCTTTAATATCTTTTCCTTCTACACCCTTTTCAGTAATTAAAAATAAAACGTTTTCATAATCACGTTGAGTATCCATGATATTCATATTATTCCTAACATATTGAGGATTACCAGTATTAAAGACCACCACCCCACCCTTGTTCAAATAATGTTTAAACGTAGGGTCAGAATAAAGTCCTTCTATGGATTTTTTACTAATTTCACTTTTATTCATATTAAAATCTAATAATGAATCTAATCTTGCATTAGGAGAAGAACGTCGATATTTTTCAAGTTCTCTTTGTGCATCAAGAGTATTTTCACAAACACAAATCTCAAAATCAGAACCATAATGAGTTTTTGCACTATCTACTTTATTTGCTAAATTTTCCGGATCATCTTCAACAATTAAAAGAATGTGATCTATTCCTTGATACCTAGTAACATCTTCAGAAACAGTATCTAATGTATCTAAATCTACATGATAAGATTTTGGTCCGTCATCCAATTCATATTCATCTGCCATATTATTCTCCCAAATATAAGTATTCACTACTACTAAATAGTCTCCATTTAAAAGCATTTATATCTTACAGAATATAATTAACAAAGAAAAGCTTAATAAAGACAAAAATAATACTAAATCCATAAAAAGGGAATGATGTTAAAAACAATAACTAAATTTACACCAGTAAAAGTTTTAGAAAAATTTGAAGATTTCTTATTAGCAGATTATTCCAGAACAAAAAAATTTATCACTAAAAGCAATCCAGAAATGCTTGAAGAGATTTCCAAAAAGAAAGCTTTAGCCATTTTTAAAAGAACAATTAACGATACTCCCGCTTATGCTTCGTTCATTAATAGAAAAAAAATAGATCCAAAAAAAATAAATTCTATCAATAAATTTGACCAATTAATTCCAGCAACAGACAAAAATAATTATATAAAAAAATATTCTTTTGAAAAACGTTGTCGAGAAGGACATTTACCAAGGTTAGGTAACGTTGATGAAAGTGGCGGCACATCAGGAGTAGCAACCAACTGGGTCCATTCTTTCAGTGAAGAAACCCATCTATTTAAAGCAATTCAATTTGAGTTCAATTATGTTTTTGAAGGAGACAAAAAAGATTTCATGGTTATTAGTGCTTGGTCAACAGGACCTTGGGCCACAGGGATTAAGTTCTGTGAAGCGATGGAACGGTTATCTCTAGTAAAAAATACTGCTACTGATCCAGAAGACGTAATCAGAACGTTAAAGATGTTTGGTAATAAAAGAAACTATTTAATTAGTGGCTATCCACCTTTTGTAAAGAATTTGATTGATGACTATGACAAAAAAATCCGTTGGAAAGATTATAAAATTGATTTGATTACCGGTGGAGAAGGAACAACCTTAGAATGGGTTCATTACATCAAAAACAAATTAAAGAAAGGGGCAAAAGTAGTTTCTTCGTACGGTGCGTCTGATATTGATATTGGGGTTGGATTTGAAACACCACTATGTTTCTTTATTAGAGAACTAATTGCAAAAAATCAAAAATTAAAAGAAGAACTTTTTGGTCATGAAGATTTGCCAATGGTTTTTCAATATAATCCAACTATGCATTATATTAGAGAAATAGATACAAAAGATGGGAAAAAAGAATTTGAAATTACTGTCCTTGACAAATATGCAATCTCTCCAAAAATAAAATATAATCTACATGATGAAGGAAGAAAACTTTCATATAATGAATTACTTAAAATTATCAAGAAACACGAACCAAAATACCTAGAAAACTTTTCTAAGAAAAAAGGAGACATAAAAAACATTTTAAAACTGCCTTTCCTCTGTATTTTTGGTAGAAGTGATGGTACTTTAAGTTTTGATGGTGCGAATGTTTTCCCAGACCAAATTGAAGATGCAATCTTAACAGATAAAGAACTAGAGAAAAAAACTAGTCGTTTTAAGATGGAAAGAAAACATAATAAAAAACATAATGTTGAATTCCACATTCATGTCGAACTTAAAAAACAATATAAACAAAATACAAAATTAAAAAATAAATATGTAAATAAAATATTAACACATTTGTTAAAAGTTAACCCTGATTTTAAAGAATCAGTTACAAAAAATAAAACATTAAAACCAATTGTTAATCTTTACCATCATGATCAAAGAATCTTCAAAAGAGATGATTCAAAAGTTAAGAATATATATATTTTAAAATCCTAGTAATGGTTCTCTTTAAAAAAATTATCCATGACGTGATTAACTTTCTCAGCATTATTAACAATAGCTAAATGATGTGCCCCTTTTAATATTTTCAAGTGAGCTTTCTTATTAAGATTTTTAATAATTCGAGAATATTTTGCAGGAACAACCTGATCTTTCTCACCACCAATAACCAAAATTGGCCCAGTGTAATGTTTTAATGTATAATCAATTCTTTTTTGATTTTTGAAAACATACTTCTCTAAATTATCTAAAGATTTAACCATACTTCTTAACGGAGTTAAATGTAACAAATGAGATATTAAATGAACATTTTCTGTAATTCCATCAAAAGATAAATCAACATCTTTTAAATGGAAAAAATGTTCTCTTTTAGTTAATTTATGTTCAGCAATAAAACGTAAAAAATGAGTAACGTAAGGGCCATGATTCAATAAATGATTATGTTCAAATGGATAAGTGCTAGCAGTTTCTATTAAAACTAAAGAGTCTGGTTGCTTATTCTTGTAACGCATACAATAATTAATAATTATTGCTCCTCCAATGCTATGCCCGACTAATGAAAAATTCTTAATTTTTTCTTTTTGAAGAATTCGATATACGTCCATCGTAAAACGATACAACTGATACTTCTTAAACTTCTTTGGGGCCCCTGACCTTCCATGTCCACGTAAATCTAAAGCAATTGTAGAATAACCTTTCTTCTGAAAATAAGCCATTTCTTTCTTCCAAACGGTCCAATTACCTCCAACGCCATGTAAAAAAACTAAAGTATGCGGATTTTTACCTTGATGATAACGGTAATAAATCTTTGTCCAATCAAATGACCTAATAGTTTTTTCTTCCATTAAAATAAAAATTCCCCCGTTAATTTAGAACATTTTTTTAAAACATCTAACTGTAAAACTTTATTCCGAATAGATTTTACTTTAGTTACACCAGAATTCTTGTTATCTTTTAACCATGTTCCTACAACGTCAATATCCTGATTTAAAGAATCTCGTAAATGTTCTTTGGTTTCAATTTTATGATGTTTAATATGGTCCAATAAAGCATGAAAATGTGGATCTTCCTGTGAATTTAAGGGTACTTTTTCTAAAAGAACTTTTTTCAAAGACATCTTGGCATCACCTAAAGAAAGTAAAGTCAATATTGTTAATAAATGTTATGGAAATGTTAATCTATAATTAACCCAGAATTTTGTATCCAACATAAATTTTCTTTTCAATAACAAAATCAATACCAGACTCAGTTTCTTTAAAATGAACTGCTTTTTTTATTTTTTCAGTTAAAATACTTTTAATATAATTAGATAATTCTTGAATTCTTTGTACTGAGAGTTCATCTAACTTTTTTTGATCTTCCTTAGAAAGATTCCCTTTCTTTTTGATTAATTTTGCTCTCTCTTTAGAAACAAGTTCATGAAATCTTAATTTTGGATCTGGATGATAATATTTTGTGTATGTGTCTTTAATTTTTTTAAAACCAGATGATTTAAAGTTTTGAATAGTCTCGGAATGTTTAGGGAAATATCTATTTTCTTTCATGCTTTGAAATCCAGACAATTCATCTTTTTTTCTAATTGTTTTTTGAAAGAACTCTTGATTATCATCAGATAAAGCAAGTTCCCAAGTTACAAATTTACCTTTAGGTTTTAAAATTCTAAATATTTCATTAAAAATTTTAATTTGATCTTCTTTAGGGACTTCATGAACTCCCATTTTAAGAATTACAGAATCAAAGAAATTATCAGGAAAATCAATTTTACGAATATCTCCAAATTTAATGAACTCATTAGGGATAAGATGTTTTTCTCTTAATCTATCTAACTGTTCTTGCGAATTATCAATAACATATATGGTTGGTTTACATAGATCTAAAATATGTCGAGAAACATCTCCATAACCACCTGCAGCATCAAGAATGGTCTCCTCTTTTTTAGGATTTAAAGTTTTCATAAAAGCAATCCAATCCTCATCAGAATTACTATGTATTTGATTATAATCTTCAAATCTGATATTGAACCCATTTCCCATATTCTTAAAAAGAAAAAGATGATATATAAAAGTTACCATGAATATAATTACATTAACCTAGAATCAAACCAATCCTTTCTTCTTCAACGCTTCTTTCCTAACTTTTCTTCTTAAACCAGCATATTTATCATCTAAAGAAAATTTAGGTGGCCGAGGAAAGATTGCTTTCCCACCACATTTACATTCCTCATTAAGTGTATAATTGTTACAAGAAATGCATTTATGAATATGTTTCGCCATTTTAGTTGTTTACCTCTAAAATGGTGCTCAAAAATTTTTTAATTTTTGTGTGCGCCATTTTAGTTGTTTACGTTAATTCTTATCTCTTTCAAAACTAGCTTCAGAAATCTTATCATTAAAATTTTCCAGAATACTTTCAACTTTTTTAAGATTCTTTTCGGCTGGCTTATAATCATTATCATCAATAACTAATTTATATCTCCCTGCACCTAAATAAAACAATTTTATAGTGGGAGAAACTTTTTCAATTTCTAATAATGCCTCTTTAATGATCTTTACCCCTTCAGAAGCGTAAGTTTTAATATTAATTTCACCCTCAATAGTAATCCTTTCAGGTTTAAATTTATCTAAAATAATTTCAGTTAATTCTTTTGCAATTGCTTTTTCTATTCCTAACTTTTCTAAGTTTAAATCCTCAAAAGCAACATCTTTAAAACATAAATAAAGATACGGATATTCTTCAAAAACTTTATCACTAATTTTACGATAAACTTCTTCTGTTTTTGTCCCTAACTTTTTAGCAACAGTTTTTACAATACTCTCTGCTTTCAGTTCAGACTTAATTTCTTCCAACTTTTCTTTTCTTTGATTAGAATTTACTCTTCTTAAAGATAAATCAATATGACCTCTGTCCCGATCAATTCTTAAAACTTTACAAACAATTTGTCTGCCAATAGAAACATAATCTCTTAAATTTCTAATTCTTCCCGGAGATACTTCTGAGATGTGAACCATTCCAGAATCATTATATTCAACTAACTGGACAAAAACAGAATTAGGATAAATCTTAGTAACTTTACATAGTACTATTTCGTCAGTTTCTGGTATTCCTTCTCGTTTGTAAAACATAGAGTTATGAGAATGAGGGGTATTTATAAACTTTTACTTCAGAAATAATTTATTTCAATACTTAGAATAATTAAAAATTATTTCAAGACTTAGAATTGCGAAGCTATTCCAATACTTCTAAAACTCTTGCAGAAATTCTTGACTTACCACCAGTAGGATAAGCAACTTCTTTATTACAAACTAAACATCTTACAACCTGACTAGCGTTACCATAAATGATTTGTTCATTTTTACATTTTGAACATCTTACTTTAATAAATTTACTTTTTACCATTTTAAATAAACTCCACTTTCTTAGCTCTAATTCCAGATGATTGACAACTAATTTTCTTACAAACACCACAAGCATACCTTAAATCAGTTTTTTTAGTATTCTTTGCCCCAGTACGCTTAAATTTAGTGATTGCTGGTTTTGAATATCTTCCTAAATTTCCTACTCCTCTAGCTAATCCTCTCTTTTTAGCTCTAACTTTAGAACCTTTAGTTAAAGGACTAGCAGTCTTTCTTTTAGTTTGAGAAACTTTATGATCAGTATGTTTCTTACACTTCTTACAAAGCCTTTTCATAGTCTTAGGAATCTTCATGATAACCTCTTAGAATTAGGCTTATTTATAAATGTTTTGGGTACTAAAGAAATTCTTAGACATTAAAAAAATCTAGTAAAAATTAAGATCTTCTAATAAATGAATAGCATGCTTACCAATGTGTCCAGAAATTGTTTTTCTATCATCATTATTAAGACTAGATAAGTGAACATCTAATCTAAGCCCATCTCGTTTCAAAATCTTTCCCTGAGTATCCATCCCATAAGTAAAAGGAGGAATCATAGAAAATTCCCTAATCTCTTCACTAAAAACACCTACTGAAGAAATTATATTTGTAGCTACATATAATAAATTTATAACATCATTATCCCTAGATACAACTGCAGATTTATTTTTTTTAACTAATTGATTGTCAAGAACACAAGCAACAAGTTTTTGATCAATAGAATCATCATATTTGTGATCTTCTTTTTTAATCTTAAGATAAAAATCAATACGACCAACAAATTCCCTAATTGATTCGAAATCATCACTTTTCTGATATGTGTAAGAAGAATCATCTAACAAATTCCCAACTAAACCCAACATATTTTTTTGAGGTAAGAAAAAATCAAGAAGATTTTGAGTAGCTTTTTCTCTAGGACGAACTTCAAATTGGGGTGAAATCTGAATGAAAGCATGTTCAATAAAACGATTTCTAACTCTTTCAACCAAATCATCAAAATTATTTCTTCGAACTTGTTTCTTTGTTCCTGCAGTAACATAAAGACTTTTTGAATTAATATCCTCATAAACAGCAACTAATTGTTTAACGTTGTTTTGAATAACTTCAGCAAATGATGACCCACCAAGATTTAACAACCACACATCATCAATACTTTGTGGATTACTACGCTCACACATATTAACTAATTCTATTAAGATATTAGCATCTAAAAAGAGTTCTTCTTTTGTTGAATCTAAGTTATTTTCCATGTTAATTTTTTTAGAAAGGAAATAATATATAAAGCTTTACAAAAACTCTTGAACATTCTTAAAAACAAAGATTTTTAGGGATGTCCAGAATTTCAAAGAAATTCTCGTACATTCTTAAAATCAACTTTTACAAACTTCTTAAAATCTAATCCCCTATCTTTCAATTCATGTAAAGCCAACTTCACATGACTACTGCCTTTCGGAACAGCAAATCCTGCCTGCATACTTAAAAAATTAAGTTGTTTTAAAGCGGCTTCTCTGGCCAATACAGAAGCAGCAGCAACTTCAAGATACTTTGATTCTGCTTTCACTTCCCTAACCTCACCAACATTACATCCAGGATATTTATCTACAACATGTTTCCCTGGTCGAAGATAATCTGCACAATCTTGATGAAACTTATTTAACATCTCTGTAACTTTACCGCTCTTATTATATTCTTCAGGAAGAATACTTTTAATTTCGCAAGGAACAATCTTTCTAATTTTATCAGCCATAGTCATAATCTCTTTATCACTCAACTTTTTACTATCAGCAACACCTAACTCTTGCAATTTTTCTCTTAATCCTTTATCAGCTTTAACGGCAGCTACAACTATCCCGCCAAAAGTATCCCCTTTCAAAGATTCGTCACTACCAATCATCCAACCAGTTTCTTTACGAAACTTAATTTCTTTCTTCTCATCAAACGTTCCAATTCCTCTTTGTGATAATAAATCTGTAATTTTATCTACCGCTTCCGCTTTTCCCTGTAATAATAATTTCTCAGATTCGTAAAGAATAGCAGTCACTCCATTTTTTTCGTAACGAATAACCTCATAAATTGTTTTCGGAGCAAGAGGAGTAAAACCTAGTTTTTTAAACTTTTCAGCATCCTCTTTTTTTACGTTAGCAAATACTACCATTAAGAACAAGTAAAGAATTGTTGTTTAAAAAACTTGCTAGAAATCGCCTAACCGACTCTGCCGCTTCTTCTCAACAGCATTACTGTAAGATTTCCATTTCTTTCTAAACAGTTCCGGATGTTTATCATGATATTTTTCTAAAAAATCTTGCGTTTTCTTATCAGACATGTAACCAGAACCAAAATCAACACCAATATCCACTTTAATTTTATCAACCTGTCGATCTCTAATAACTTTAGCAATCACCGAAGCAGCCGCAACAACAATGTAGTTCATATCCGCTTTATGTTCAACAATTAATTCTGCTTTATTCTTTACTGCCTCGCTTAATTTATTAGCAAAGTAATCCCGATAAGCGGGAATATTAATACTAGGACAATCAACAATAATTTTGTCTGGATCTAACTCAGAAACTAATCTCGCAGAAGTTTCTGCTTCTAACCAATTCAAGTTTGATTCTGCCTCAGTTAAAGATAAATCAATCGCATCAGGTTCAATCACTTCGATTCGAAAATCTTCTACAATGTCCCTAATTTGATCAAACATCTCTTCACGAACGGAAGAACTTAATAATTTAGAATCTTTAACTCCTAACCACTCTAATTTTTTGATATTTTCTTCTTTTACAGCGAGAGCTACCATAACTAAAGGGCCGAGTACTGGACCTCACGGGTTTAACAACAAGTTAGTTGCCAAAACTCCCGGCTTCATCGACCCCTACAATTACTTTTCCTTTTTCAGTCATTTCCCAACAGGCATTCTTAAAAGCAATTAACCCGTCTTTTTGATATTCTCTAACTCTACGAGCAACAGTTCTTCTAGATAAATTAACCGCTTTGCCTGTTTTACTGAAAGTTTGGTACTTTTTAATGTTATGCAAGATTCTTACTCGTTCACTATTGAAATGTTCTTTAATAAGATGTTTCTTTGCCCAGAATGAACCATCTTTTCTCTTAATATTACTTACAACATTCTCTCTTTTAAGCTCTGTTAAAGTTTCTAATGTATAAATAACAGATTTATTAAAAAATTTAGCTAAATCTTTAGTCTTTTGAAAAGAATCAAGTTGACCAAACAATAATTTCTTAAATTCTCCTGGAGAATAGTGCTTTTCTTTAACAGAATCAATCATTTTTCTAAACTTTGATTCTTTTTCAGGATGTAACACTGCAATATTAATATCATTAAGTTTTTCTAAATGTCTCCCAGTAATTAAATACATATGATTATCGGAGGTATACTTTATTGGAACATTAAAAAATTCTAACAACTTCTCAATAAATGGATCTCTTTTTCCAGAAGCAACCCTCAAATTACGAGAATTTTTATTCTTTAAATCATGTTTAACATTTCCTTCCCCAGCAAATATTCCTCTCAAAACTTCTGGATAGAATTTCTCATTATCTTTAACATCACTTACAATTCTTTTCCATTCTTTAACAAATTGAACATCCGCCAATCTGTAAATATAATAAGTCCTTTTTGCTCGAACATCAGAATAATTTCTGATTACAAATCCATTTAAATTAGTAATTAAAGTTCTGGGAGCAGGAGAATAAATATATATTCGTGGCTTGTTTTTTCCAGAATATAATTGATGAATGTGTTCATGAAAGAATAAAATTAATTCTATACAATTGTTGGTGAATGTAACTTCACTTTTTGTTTTACTATCTCCTTCAGCTAACCACAACCCAACACATTCAGCAATTTCTTTTGTCATGTTCATTTTTATCAACTCTTTTTCATTATTTCTAATGGTAAAACTGATTTATATACTTTGCCCGCAGTTGTCCAGTGGCTCTACTAAAGCTATAAAACTAAAAAATTATTGGGGTAGAAGCTCTCTAGCACTGGTCAAAAGGATTGTCCAGTGGATTACAGAAAAATTGAAAATTTATTTTTAATGTTATGTAAGAATGGTTAATATTTAAGAGAAAGTTTAATAAAAACCTAAAGTATTAACAAAACAAATGACGTCAATATATGATTGGAGATCTAATAATATAGAGTTCAAATTAAGAGAATCTCTTTCTGAA